>JACCDO010217149.1_pt1 | contig 30679 bp, 27 predicted proteins | sample 7446101 | NCBI WGS metagenome assembly JACCDO01 (sample SAMN15323440, study PRJNA562643) | freshwater metagenome | isolation source: river surface water | place: USA:Blue River Watershed | collected 2017-08-16
ATACGAAGTGACCGCGTATACGAAGTGACCGCGTATACGAAGTGACCGCGTATACGAAGTGACCGCGTATACGAAGTGACCGCGTATACGAAGTGACCGCGTATAAAAATTGAATCAAAAATTTTCTTATTGAATAGGGCAACATGGAGTCATTATTCCATCTTCGTCGTAACCTTCCACCTATCAAAGAAGCCCTTGAAAGCTGGAAGGACGAAGACGAGCCCGAATTAAAACCTATCGATGCTGATACTTGTCCAAACTGTTTTAACGTGGATTGCCTGTATACCACTGACTTAGTGACTTGTCGTGAATGCGGGCATATCGCATCACGTCCGTTTGATAATACGGCTGAATATCGGTACTTCTCTCAAGAAGATCGTGGCGGAGATCCTACCCGTGTCGGTGCTCCTCAGGACCCTCGTCTTCCTGAAGCATCGCTTGGCACTGTCATTTTGAACGGCTACGGCACGGCCAAAGCCATGTATCGTGTACGAAAATATCATTCGTGGAACACAGTTCCTTATAAAGAACGCTCTTTCATTCAAACATGTGAACGTCTATCCCTTATTGGTCTTAATTCCGGAATCAATCAATCCATCATCGAAGAATCTAAAAATCTTTATACTACACTTCAAGAAATCGGCGGTCGTCAAGGACTCAGTCGCGACGCTCTCTTATCCGCGTGTTTGTACATGAGCCTTAAACAGGCGAGTTCTCCTCGTAAACCCAAAGAAATCGCAGAGATGTTTGGCCTTTCCTCGGCCACCTTTACCAAAGCACTTAAGCAAATGCAGGAAGTCATGGCGCTTGCTCGCCAAAAGGGACTTCTTCACATGACTACAACAAATAAACCAAGTCAAGCAAGTACCCAAGCTGTAGAGTACATTCAATTACCCCTTTCACGCCTTCCAATTCCTCGTAATCAAATGGACCACCTGTTTACTCTATGTAAACGCATCGCAGAGAAAGCAGATGAAGCAGGATTATCCCAAGAAAACATGCCACCCTCTTTAGCGGCAGGATGTGTCGCATTTGTTATGAAACGATGTGATGGATTGTCTATTCCTCTTGCGAAGATTGCTAAAGCGAGTGAAATATCAGTGGCAACACTTCAAAAATGTCTACGACGTCTTGAATCCTTCAGCGATGTATTAGAGACGGTTCTATAGGCAAAAATATAAAATGTGCTAAGAAATAGAGATGGGTTCAGGTATCTCCTCCGCCATCACAACACATGCTGATTTGTATAAAAAAACAGCAGGTACCCGACGAATGGTGGACGATATTTTTACCTATATGATGCATCATGTGAAAGTGAATGATTTTATGAAATTATCCAATCCGGAAAGCTGTCAAAAATACGTCTTATTCATGGCTAACAATCTCAGTATGTTTTTTAGTAAGCTCAGTGTTAAGCCAGAACTGGGTAAGGACGGAGTATTGGCCTTTCGAAGCATTGAGGATCTAGAAGAACCCAAAGGACCCGCCAAGCAGGAAAAAGAGAGTCTCTGTTTGGTTCTGGCCTATTTTTACACACGTATCTTCCAAATGTATGGCGCCATTGCACTGACCTTATTGGATGATATCAATTACACAGTTGATATGTCTACTCTCATGGGAGCACGTCCTCAATTGGAATCAGATTCGTCGGATCGTTCTGTAGAGGCGCCTGGACAGTCTTATAGTTATGTAGAACCACGCACACCAAAACAATTGCGTGCTAATCGATTTGAAGGGGGTCAAATCGGCGGATGGATTTCCAAACTCGGATACTTTGATTTTCTCAATCGAGGACTTTTGGTAGAACAGGCTGCCCCTGTACAACAACCCTATCTTTCTCCATATGGTATACCCTATCAGCCTCCTGCTCCGACGACTGCGTTTACAAATCAATATGGGTATACAGTAAACTTTGTCTTTAAGGATCAAAAACAGAAATATATGTACTTCAAGCCCGAACCAGCCGATGTAGGTGGTCGCGATGTAACAGCAACCAGTTCGCAAAAAGGTACCTTTAGCTGGGTAGATAGTCAGAAAAAAATTTTTGATATGACAGTATCTGCTCGAAAGGGAGTAGACGATAATCATATTCAGTTTTCTGTCGATTCGATACGATTTCGAAAAAGTCGCGAAACAACTGACGTCGTCCTCCGAAAAGAGGAGATCAAAGACATACTATCAGGTAATAAAAAAGCTGATGAGATTGTCCCAGATAGTATTACTATTTCTTCTACCCAACTCTTTCCATCTATTTCTCAGACACAGCCTTCACAGGGTCAATATGAAACGAAGGATTATACAGATATTAATTCCTATTTTAAAGCACTCTTTAATGCGATCATTCCCTCTATTACAAAACAATATGAGTCTGGTGATTCGATCGCAGGGCGTTCAATAATGGATACGATGAATATTCGACGATTTTATGAAAATTATACCAATGTGAAGCCACTGGGACATTGTATTGCCCGCGCATTACAGCTTCTTAATGCTGATCCATATGGTCGCGATGAAAAGGGCAAACAATTCATTTCTTCCATTTGTAAAACCAGCTTCTTTGTCCCCTATGGAAAAACAGATGCTGAACGAAGAGGTGTTCCTAAACCCGATGAACCCATTACAGAAAGTCCTGGTATTATATCATTGGCCCTCTTATTTTATGATACTGTGGGAAAAGCCACGCCGCATATTTTTATGAGCAAACAATCATTTGAACAATACAAAATCTTCATGAAACAAATGGCAGGCCTGTTTATGGGAAAGGATGCGGCGAGCGCACTTCAAATTGATGACATGGATATTCGTGCAATTCATCCAAAAACGGCCCAAGAAGAAAAAGAAAAGATCAAATTAACGCCCGATGGCAAAACGGAAATCGTGGATCGTCGAACCTTTGATCAATCCACTAAGACAACGATTAAGAAGGGATTATGCTCGTCCGCTCAAAAGAATCAGACTATTTCATTAGATAACGACACTAAACAGAATGTTCATGGGGTAGTTCGCCAGCTGTTCAAACGACAACTAGATCACGCAGTAAGATGCGAGAAGATTTTACGACAATTATTTAGCATAGAACGTCAAGAAAATATGCCAGTTCGTATTAAAATCAATGAGAATATTCTAAAAGGTGGCTTAGCTGCGCTTAATCGACTCAATGCTGAAGTGCGTCAAGTATTGATCCAATATTACAGTGATTGTGAATCTATGTATTTAGTGGGTGTAAAACATATTGAACATCAGGGGCATCGACAGGCACAGGTACAAGCGCAAGCGCAGGCACAAGCGCAGGCAAAACAGCAGGCACAAGCGCAGGCAAAAGCAGACGCAGAAGCGAAGGTGCGCGCAGAAGCACAAGCGCCAAGAGGACCACCTATCGCAACAACAGGGCCACCCCCGCCTCGTCAGAATCCTCCTATTGCTCCTGTACAAAAAGAAAAACCTACTCCACCTCAACCGATACTGTCGACTCCTCTTCCTCCTTCTCCTCCTGTTGCAACAACCGCCGCACAACAGGCAGCCGAACGAGGGCAGCAATTGGCTAATAAATATGCATACATTGCGGCCATCGAACCTATCCTAAAAGATAAATTTAAAAGTGTAAAGCTCGCATCTAATACAGTACAATCAATACGCACCCATCTTGAAGATATATCACCACGTATCCCAGTCGAACAGATACAAAAAATGACTAAAGAACAGTTAACAAGGCTTATTACAAATATTCCAAGACCAATACGTACGACGAGGACTGGCGGTTTTACGCGAAAATACACTACATCATCATTCCGTAAGACACATCGGTTGTCGCGTTAGTAGACCATTGATAGGTATACCAATGAAATGCCCCATCCCGTTTCCATCGCGTGGAATTTCCGATCCATCGTTCATTGATCCATAAATAATCGAATAATGGAAAAGTATCATCTGCTATCTCGTCTGCAGCTTCTCCTCGGAGTTTTTCAGTCATTATTGGGCTTTCGATCCACGTCGTGATCCATCCTAACTTTTTCTGTCCGATCCGCTGATGTGTATCTTGAAGTCCGATCAAAATCCAGTCCGATCCCTTTCGAAACCATTTCCATTTTTGATTTATTGTGTGTTCATTTCGAATCAAAAGTACATTCGGTCGCACGGATCGATAGATATCCATGATCTGATACGCCTCATGTATAGTCAGATCGATCACATGTGTTGATGATCGATGTTCTGTCAATTCACAATAACGATACCATCCTGTATAGGTAGGTTGATGGAAAATAGATAATGGCGATCCCTCTTTTAAAAATACTGCATAGGGGATATCATTCTGATTCGCATATCGGTTCAATTCCGTCAATAAATAGTCACCCACCCCTTTCCCCCTCCAATGAGGATGGATACAAAATGCATCCACTACATAAATGGGTTCCGATCTGGAAGTGATCAGATTTCCAATAAAATGATATCGAATGGTTCCCACGATCTGATCTGTTTGATCTCTGACCAGAAAGATATGATCATTGAGATCAAAAATAAGATCCAAGATCGGCGTTCGAGGCGGATCTCCAAAATATGATCGAAGAAATGATCGGATCTCCTCTATATTCGTCGCCTTTTCGATCACTTTCCCAGTTGGGGAGGGGATCGAATCTTTATCAATTCGATCAGGATGAAACAGATCGGTTTTCCAGAATGATCGGATCACCTTTTTAAGGGGATAGGTGGACCAAAATACCATTAATAAGACGAAGAGAATCCTACTTAAACTCGTATTATGATATATATTACAATGGAATATCGGCGAAAAACACTATACTCATATGACGAAGAAGACCCATGCGATGATATGGACGCACGTAGTTGGGCCTATCCAGAAGATCGTCAATCACCATTTTATGTATTATGGGATGAAATCAAAAATTTGATTTGGCGATGTGTGAATAAACAATACAAGTCACAGTAATGTCCGATTCCAAGAAAAGTACTAGATGCTTTCAGTGTAAAAAGAAACTAGGTGTTATGTCTTATACGTGTAAATGTGAACGACTGCTATGTATTTCACATTTACCTCCAGAGGAACACCAGTGTAGTTATGATTTTAAAAAAGATGCTCAGGCAATCATTCAAAAACAAATGGATAGCGAGCCGCGGTCATGTTCGTTTGAGCGAATCTAATGTTGAAGATACAGTGCGACAATATCAGGACACCATCTTGGATTCACCCGTGTCTCACGGGGGGAAAACCAGGCGACTGCGTCTTTTTCTTTACGATCTCTGCGCCAACGCTTCACAGCAGCCTTGTGTTCTTTCATCCATTCAAATGTAGAAAATGACTGATCTATTTGTTTGGGAGTAAGGAACCCTTGAAAAATATGATACTGAAAATAATGATTCGATGGATAATCGGATTCCTGTGATTGAAAGACGAGGCCTGTATGATGAAGCCGTGTCACGTCCGTAATATGTGATTCCTCTTCAGTCTCGCGTAAGACATTTTCTTTCAATGCCTCTAAAATGGAAATACGCGATGATAACTCTTTTCCCTCCATTTGCCCTTTTGGCGGTTCCCATGCCGGCGATGACATGCGTGCATTGGCCCGTTTGACCACCAGGAAATGTTGTTTTTGAAATGGCTCGTTGATAGGATGAAGAAAGACACAAGAACGCAGGTATACACGCCATCCTTCTTTGGGATGTTCCACATATGCGTATGCTTTTTCCGGATCAAATGGAAGACGAGCAGATCCCCGTATTAGTCCTTTTTGAAACACGTCTAGAATCATATCACTTGATAGAATAAAAGATAATATAATAGGAACATGCCAGAATATCAAGTTGATGTTACAGGGCCAGACGGTACTAAAACATCACTGACTGTTACTACCCCTGGCAATGGGGGCAAATCTGAGAGTAGTGTAGCTGCAGCTGCAATTGCCGCTAATCATTCGGCAAATACAGCTGCGAGGAATAATACTGTTCAAACGAATAAAACACAGACTGGCACAGAAGTCAAACAACAAGTCGCTGCTGCTAATGAGGTTGTGGCCGTGAACGAGGCTGCCGACATAGACGCGCCGCCTGCCGCTACAACATCAAAGGCACAAAAGGCACCAAAGGCACCGCGACCAAAGTCAGCATCAAAGTCCGCACAGAAGCTAAATCCGGCAGCTCAGGCCAAGGCTATATCCGCTGCTACACCCGCAGTTATACCTGAGGTTAAAACATTAGAATTAAATGAATTAAATAATACTATCGATGCACTCTTGACAACTTATAAGCTCGATCCGAAAGATTCAGCACATATTGCTGTAAAGCGAATCAAGAAAGCGATTTCTCAAATGAAAACCCAAGATGATATTGATCTAATAAACACAAAATTAGGTCATATTATTTCACAACATAATGAAGGACCCAATAAAATTGCATATGAATCATTGTTATCAAACCTCACAAAAATGGGAAATAATACAGAATTTCCGAACTTACTTGAGGAATTAAAAACAGTCAGTTTATCAAATCAATTGGGTGGCCGTAGAAAGCTTCGCACAGCACGCAAGCAACGCAAACAACACAAACAACATACACAACGCAAACAACGTAAGTAAATCATATCATTTATTTTCATAATTGATAGTAGAAATGCCGAACTTTACGGTGACCGTTAAAAATGATGAGACAGGTGAGACAAAAACAGTAACTGTGAATACAGACAATATGGAGGCGGCTATTGTACCAGTGGTTCTCTCTGCAGAATCTGTGGAATCCGATGAAAAGACAGAGGAGCCTGTAAAACAAGTGAATCAATCGTCGAAGGGTGGCAAACGTTCCACTCCATCATTTCGTTTGAAAAAGAGACGCATCACACGTAAAATGACGAAGACCCGGTAAGGGGTCACTCACTGATTCTCTTAAAGAATAGTAAATATCCATATTGAAAGGAAAGAGGCATCAAATCAACATACGATGAATACATCCATCCATTGCGCTGTGCCTTCTTAATAATTTCCGAGATACTCGGCATCGTGAGCGCATGCTTCTGTCGACGTGTGGAGCCATCCTTGAATCGAAACGTTTCTCGAAACTCCGCATCAGGATCTTCTAATTCAAATGTCGCTTCATAATCAAACTTATCAAAGACTACCTTCGATGTTTTCAGGCGCTCTTTGACATAATTCTGCGGGCTTATACCCACCCACGGATTACTCGAATCTAGAACCGGATCGAACTTATATTTATTCACTACTTCAATTGCTAAGGACCCACCAGGTTTCACCCATAATGCTAGATTACGAAACAGTATATCCAAATCCTTAAAATAGTAGATCGTAAAATATAAGATACAGGCATTTGTAAATTCAGCAGCGCCGGCAGCACCTGGTCCCATCAAATCAAATGTACGAAACTCCACGTTTTGTCGTTCCGTTTCCGTCAGTGTAGTGGACGGCAATGTCGTTCCCTTCGCATATCGAATCATTGCCTGACTTTTATCAATACCAACTACCTGACCTGCCCCTTGCTTTGCTAACGCACATGTTGCAATTCCAATGCCACAACCCGCATCTAGAATATTCAATTGATCTTTTGGTGTATCCTTTGTAAACTCCTCCATACAAATCGCTGTCTCTGCTTGAATCAAATTCTCATTCTGTGTGAGCTTTGTGAAAACCGACGCATAGAAATCATCAAATAGATCATCATTGCTTAGCCACTCATATTTTGAAAGTGCAGCATCAGAACCATCTTTTTCTTGTGTCACGAAACCTTCGCTAATGCTTCCATAATTAATCGATGTTAATCGATCAAGTGTTAAAATAATCAAATAGTTCATACCGATCAAAAACAGGATCGTTAACAATACCGTCTGCCATGTATCAAATGCGATCACCGTAAACAATGCAGCAATAATGATCAATGTCGCTGTGACAATCAATTGTGAATAGAATGGATCCATTCCCTACTTTCCTATTTTGTTTTTCTCAGCGTTTTCCTTCTACGGTTATGAAGTGCGATATGTCTGCTTCGTCTACACGTGATCGCTCCTCGACTCTTTCCACAATCACTCGAATATGACTTAATTCGATGACAGACAGACGTATACGGATCATGAAACTCTGAATCCAATCCACATCGCATTCTCCAAAGCCATGCCAGCGCTGATCGTCGACATTCCCATGTTGGTGGATTTCGATATTGAACTGCTTTCCATCGTTTCGCTATATCATGTGGCAAGACATCCGGAAGATAGATCCAAAATCGACGAAACCAGTACATACGTTTTTTCCAATGAAGCACATTCCATTTGTTTCTTTCACAAGGATCATTACATTTCTTAGCTTCCTCTGGACAATCAGGCATTGGTGCAGAATCAAACGATGATTCTTTTGGATGATGATACGCGACCGAAAAAAAGAAATCCCAAAAGTTAAGTAATTGTTGGTCCCATGATTGTTTCTGAAACTCGGTGTATGTTTTCTTGACTTGGGTGTATGTTGGATCTGCCGCGGGATGAAGTCCTTGTTTTCTAAGTTTTCCATTCACGCAATTGTGAATGGTATACATCCATTTCTTGAGATCCAATTTGAGATCCAATTTTCCATTAATTTGATACGGATGTTGGCGATAATAATCGGTAAGCGACGCACGACAGAATTTACATGGGAGAATATAAGGTATCGTTTCAAAGAAGTTTGCGAATTCTACAGCATGTTCGGAGATAGACCGATGCTCTGCATCGAAAGTAATCAAATGAAATAATTTCCAGCCCGATGGACCCCAAAATCGCGTGTCCATTCTCTATCACGTTTGAAGATTATCTTGTTGTATACGTTTCGTAGTCAATAAGATAAATATAATATCAATGAATTATTAATCCATACCAAATCCACGGTAGCTCAGTGGTGCCATATAGGGTCGGACAACCGAATTTGAATCAGGGACCACATCTTCCGCCTTACATTTTACTATAGCCGGAGGGCAGCTCTGACGTGGACACGGGGCGCATGTGGGGCATTTTGTTGGAGGCGGGCATTTCACCTCAGGGCAACGCGGGCGCGGGCAAGGCGGGCATTCGCCAGTCGGTTTCTGGCATTTCGAGCAATCCAAAATAACGGGATTCTGCTTTGGAATCGATGACTTAAGAACATAATTGCTCAGATCCGGCACAGGTGGACACTCGCTCTTCAGAATGTAATTGCTCATGTCAGGTAATGACGGGCATGGCGGAATGGAAGACTTGAGTACATATTTGCTCATATCGGGCTGTTTACAGTCAGGGCATGCCGGACAAATCGCACGAGGTTTTGGTTTTGGTTTGTCACATCCACAAGGAGAGGGTTGACTGCAACTATCACACGAGCTTCCTGCATCTTGAAACCCTTCTTGATTCATCATTTTCGAAAGGAAAAGGCCAACGGCCAGACCTACGACAAATATTCCTAGTAAATGAAAGTTTGACGGCGTCATTCTATTTGTCCTACTTATTACTTTTTTGAATATAAGTTAGAACTCTTTAATAATAAAATTACGATTCATCTTTTCTAACATAAATCATATCTTCAAACTGACCAAGTACCATATTAAATGCTACAATGCGTTCACCGGAAATAAATGATTCATATTCTTCTTTTGAGCAGAGATTCTGGCGTGTAAAATACGTATGAAGCTCTTTCGTATCCGCCAAATATTTCTCAATAAAATGATACGCTTGATCTGATGTAGCAAACGCACCCAGTATAACACGATTCGGAAACGGTCTATCAACTGCACGAATAATCACTTCTGATTCGACAATATAGGCTGCCATATCTAGTGTCTGTCCGTATTATTTTGGATACTTTCAATGTTTATTTACTTTGCAATTCGCCAGCCTTTCCAATCCATTGGCGGGCAACCACATGTAATTCCTAGGGACGGATCGGTAGTGGCCTGAAGACGTGTGCACATCATACGCGCATATCCCTTCCATGAAAAATCAGATGATGTTTTTGTTCCTTCTGGCATAATACCAAAATCAGCAGGTTTTAATCCACGCTTCTTCACTTGTGCCTCAATCTCTTTAGAGCGTTGCTTCCAATCAAATTCCGACGGACCGCGACCGGCATCCACCGGTTTAGGAGCAAGCACATCGGTAACGGGTAATCCTGAATCATATGGCGCAAATTTTGCATTCGATACGTTATTCAAATCCGCAATCGAAGGGAATCCAAGTGTATCAATCGTAGAGGATGCCGCGCGTTGTGCTTCTGTTTGTGCACCTGCTGCTCCTACTTCATTTGGCGCCGTATATTTAACACTAAATGATGCGCTAACGCCATTGATAATTTGATCCGCATACTTATCAAGCAATGAATCAATCTGACGCGCTGTTTCTGGATCCTTTTGCACATTCGCAGGAAGAACGTTCGCTAATCCAGGAGGAAGATCAAGGGTTTTAATAATCTGAGGCAATGGCTGACTTGGATTGCCAAGAATGGGGAACGCTTTGTCAATGTCCGATTTCATAATAGGAACTTCATTTGGCTGCATAGACTTGTTGTTCACTTTAGCAACGATACCCTGTACATCATTCTTGAGCTGAGTCAAAGCAGATACACGTGCGCTTACAATAGGATCGGTGGTAGCACTGGCTGATAGACGAATAATTTCGCCTTGAATACGCCCTACAAATTCGGTTAAATCTTTTACAGTTGCTGTTCCTGAATTTGTAAATCCCTCTGTAAATTGATTGGCGGGACCATGAAGCGCACCTGCAGAACCTGACAGACGAACCTGTTCCTGTAAATAAGCCAGATTGGACGACATTTCATTTAAAGTAGTCTGTGTCATTGATGGCTGTAATCCAGGATTACGATTCAATAAATCAACAGCATTCTGAAGAACTTGAAAATCGCTGCGCGCATTGCTCAGTGGCAATTGGATCGACGGATCAGATTTTTCTGCAAGTTCTTGAGCCTCAAATGCCAAAAAGCCCTTAAGCATTTCAAGGAGCGATACGATTTGCTGTCGATTGGCTTTGATCATGGTTGTATCCTGATACGGTAGTGGACTCATGTTTGCCACTTGTCCATAAGGAGCAAGTGGGATTTCACCTGGAAGCGTGTAAGGGGTAACATCCGCAACAGATTCAGGCGTCGGTTGTGTCGCCTTTGCGTTGGAACCCGGAAGCAATGAGGTAGCAGGAGGGACTGTCGGAATCTTTACCGTATGTGTTGGGGGTACATCGGTAAAACTATCCTTCTGCGACGAGGTCAAAAGGAAAATAACGATTAATACAAAAAGTAATGATAAGAACGCAAACATCCTACTTTCTTATCTTATCTTATCTTTTATCTTAGAAGTTAATAATCAACGGAGCATCCCCAGCATGGAATAGCGTCTTTCTTAATATATTGTGTCATATCTGGCACTGGTGGGCATGAACCATCTGGATTCTTGGGGCAACGATAGGAATCCTCATCCGAAGGGCTATCACCTTTTTGACTCTTTTTATTGAATTCGTTCCCCTGCTGAGTCGACGATGAGTCAGAGCAAGAAGATGATGATGTATCCATCACGGATGAATCAGTAGAACGATTCGCCAATAGTTCATTGCGGAATATCTTTTGAATGTTCGACAGCAAATCTGATTTCTGCTTGAGAGACATCGCATCATAACTCGTATCACTCATCGCCACTTGGGGCTGAATATCATTACGTTGCGGGTTTGATGCAGAACCGGTCGCGACATTCGTCTGTGATGCTGGTACAAATCCAGCACCGGATGATGACGCGTTTGATAAACCCTTTGAAAGATCTGACTTAGAAGCAGGTGCTACTGGAGGCTCTTCCGCAAGTGGTACTGCAGTTCCAGCAACAGGTACTATTCCATTTTTAGTGATAGGAGCAGCCGCTGGCGCTGAAATATTATCAAATCCCTCTAACTGCATATAATATGAGATCGTAAGAACTACAATCAGAACAACAAATAGTCCAACAATCGATAGTTTGAGAATCATTTCTCTCTACTGTTTCTGCGATTCTTTTCATGACTGCTCTAAAAATTGATCGATGTAATGGATATTGATAGATATCAACATGTCGCTTGCTCCACGCTTTAGCATTGACGCGCTTATCGAAGTCGGAATCGACGAAGCCGGACGAGGTTCCTTCTGGGGACCCATTGTAGCCGGCGCGGTTGTCATTCCTCCTGAGTCCCAATGGACCGATGTACAACAAGTATTATTCGCACAATTCCGCGATTCCAAGAAGATTTCTCCTAAAAAACGGGCAAAACTATCAAAGGATATCAAAGAACAAATCCCCCAATTTGGTGTCGGAGTGGTAGGAGCAGAAGAAATTAACAAAATGGGGATTCAATGGGCCAATCGTGAAGCATTCCGCCGTGCCTTTCATGCTGTTCCTGGTGTGGATCATGCCAATTGTAGATTGTTAATTGACGGAGTATTATCACTGGACAAATGGAACGGCCCACAGGAATTGATAGTAGAAGGAGATAATCAATATATGGCCATTGCAGCGGCATCTATCTTAGCAAAAGTAGCACATGATGAATGGATTCAAGCATACTGTGCGGCACATCCAGAATGTGAAGAGCGATATCATTTGTGTTCTTCAAACGGTTATGGAACGGCAAAACATCGAGAGGGTATTCGACTCTATGGAGGACATGAACTACATAGAGAACTATACATACAAAATTGGCTTCCTGGAACAACCAGAAAAGAGAAAACATCGAAAAAAGCAACAAAATCAGAAGAGTGTTTGATTCGCTTCTAATATTTAATCCTTGCGAGCCTTGCGACGAGAGCCACCGTTCTTGCGCGACTTGCGACGACCGGCCTCCTGCTTACGCGACTTGCGCGACTTGCGACGACCGGCCTCCTGCTTACGCGACTTGCGCGACTTGCGGCGACCAGCCTCCTGCTTACGCGACTTACGACGACCTCCTTCTTGCTTCAATGCTGGTGCTGAGTTAATGGCTGACATCTTTTCTTATACTTATATCTTAGATTATTTTTACGCAAACCTAGGATCCGTAGACTTTCATTCTAATCGAAGGGTTCCTTCCACCCATGCCTCCAAAATTGCCAAATCGACTCCTCGAAAATGAGGCATTCGCTTCGGTTGATAAACATGCGCTTCGTGTCGTTCAAAAGTCACATATTTTCCTTTTGGCTGATCATCTTGTTCGGAAGTTACCCCTCTCAATTTCTGAATCCATTTAAATGACTCATACGCATATACCTGTTTATCGAGCAATCCTACATGACTCATCACGAACACGCCGGGCGCACCCTCCGTAGGTAGGGTATTAACTGGAGATACCGAAAGCAGTTCCCTAAAATTAAGAATTTTCTCTTTTGGATTACCAAACTCCTCGTACTCCCCTTTTGTTAATGGAAGACTTGGATTAGAACTAGTTCGCAATACGTCCACGTAGGGTACTTCCGTAAATGCTGCTCCCATCAATTGGCCATTTGGATATCGTGATACCATCGCTCCCACCGGAACACCGCCTGCCGAACGACCGTAAATCACAGTTTTATCAGGTCCCAAATGGTATTTCTGCTGTGCTGCACGAATAACTGCTTCAAAATCATCTACAGCAATATGACGATGATCTCTTCGTGCAGCATCAGCCCATGCCGCATTTTTATCACCACCTCCACGAACCAAAGCAAATACAACAGCCCATCTCCTTTTCAATAATGGATACCAATTCTGATAAGGCCAATTAATGGGAGTTGTTGAACCATATGCCCCATAAACATATACAATTTGCGCCTTGGGATTCACGCCCTTTTCTTTAATAACGACATAGGGTATATTCGTATGATCTTTTGATTTAACATGATATCGATGAATCTCTAATGGAAGAAATTCGATAGGTCGAGTAATTCGATGACGATTATCAAGTGTAATAATTTGATTATTAACAATTGTGATCAAAAATGGAATTTGAAAAGGTGCCTTTACAACGCACATTTGTTGTGCCGAGTGCTCCCACTGTGACCATCCTTCTGGTTCGATGCTACCCACTTTAATTTTATAAATAGCATGTGGCTTTCTGCGCTGCGTACAATACCATATCGTCTGACTTCCTTCATGAATCGTTATAACGAGTCCTAGTAATACATTGACCCATTCAATTTCTTCCGATGGTAAAATCCAATCAGCAATGGGTATACCGTGGGGAGTCCATCCTTGTTCCATGGACTGTTTTGTCAATACACAGTCTTTTCCATCTCGCCCCTTTCCAAGTGGCATTTGAAATGTTGAACGCGGATACAATTGTTTAATTTGAATTCCATCAATCTCATACAGCTGACTTCCATTCGGATCTTCCGATTTAAAATACAGTGAACGATTTGCGGTTTTATATAATATCAAATCCTTTTCTTCATTCTGTTCTCGATAAAGCAATCGCTCCTCCTTGCCAGTATAGGCATCACATACACATACCTCAATCGTAGTAAAGTAATTGAGAACCTTTACATAATAACAATAGGGATGAATGACCGCAACCTGCGAGGATACACCGGATTTCTTCCATAATTGTTTTCCTGTAGAGTCTTCGCAGATAATATGATTATCATACGACGATGAGTTATCCCCTTTTGTAACATACCACACGGTTGTACCCAATACATCAATGTCCTCAATTTCTGTCTGTTTTTGCCCCCACGACCATTTCCAGAAGAGATCCGAATTTCCCTTCATAATAATATCAACTGCGCCCCCTCCAATTGTATATCCGTCCAGTGTCAAATACTGTTGTGCGTCTTTGATTTCTTGCTCCATTTTTTTTGTCTCTCGCTCCACTGCCCTCTGTGTAGAGAGCGTATGAAAATGATGTTTTTCACGTTGTAACATATTTTCCCATCGTTTTCCCTTCATTGTCTCCATCCACGCCCACGGATCTTTCCATGCGATATAGCCCAGATCTCGGACTTCTTGACCGGTCATTCTATCCATACAACTTAAAAGAATGAACCGCTGGCTAACTAGCACATGGCACCACTTTCCGTTACGATTCTTTATAATAAAGTCAACGCATTTGGGTTACAGGAAGATGTAAACGTAATCGAACGTTTGCTCAAGACCATTCAACAATCCGTTACGATTCAAAAGCCTCGAATCGTTGATATCCGTGAACCATTGATTCATTCGGACATTCAGATCCACCTCGAGATCCCTGTTTTTGCGGCGATTCCTTGGGCCCATACCAATATTCTTTTGGTCAATCCTGAACAATGGTCCTATGCATATGATGCGTATGTTCACGCCTTCGATCTAATTTTATTTCGTGATCCGATCTCTGTTCATCAGTTTTCAACAGATTTGGAGATCAAGGGGATTTCTTCCAGCCATTTGTTTTCCACACCTTGGTGCAGCTCACAATCTGATCTGAAAATTCGATCATCTGATCAAAAGAATGACTTTGTATGTTTTGTTGCGGGTTCTACCAATAAATATGAGTATTTGAAAAAATTGCTTCCTCATTGGTCCGCATCGGATCCATCGCTTACGATCTATACCACTCGTAAAGACATTGCTGACGGGTTGCGTTCATTATCTACATCGATTAACGTAATCTGCCAAGATATTGATCGTGATACCCGTCGGCGAATCATGGAAAATTATAAGGGGCATTTGATTGTTAGTGCGGGAGAGGGTTTCGGTTATGGCGCTGCTGATGCGGAACGAGTCGGCGCCTTTGCGATCATGAATGAGCTACCTGTCTGGAAATCGATGTACTCTGACGGCGTAGCGTGGCTGTCCAATTCCTACCAAGCATCGGATAAGGTGCGATATTCGTTCGCAAGCCCTACATCAGATGTCCGTACAGAGCTGGATCGCGCCTTTGTAGCATTTCGCGCATTTGATTCTACAGCAAGTTCTACACGCAAGGCACATGCTGCCACTCGGTTTCAACAATTGTGCGAGGCATTTACTTCTCTTCTTCCTAAGATTCAGTCTCATGTACTAGCACGTCGCCCTACGAAGGGTGTATTTCATTGCCCACCTCTGCTACATATTGAAGATTGTCCACCTATTACAGTGATCACTCCAACATATAATCGTAAAAAGCTGATCGAAATTGCATTCCATAATCTGTTGGCGACGGATTATCCTCGTAACAAGATCGAGTGGATTGTGATCGAAGATAATGAAAAAACACCCCATATGGCAAGCGAAAAAGTGATCCAGTTTCAAGTCCAGGTTCCTGAGATTCGGATCAAATACATTCCCATTGAAGGACGTATGACAATCGGCGAAAAACGCAATTGTGCAATCCGTGAAGCATCTAATGAGATTATTTTGTTTATGGACGATGACGATCATTATCCTTCCACTTCATTTCGTCGCCGCGTTGCGTGGCTGACTAAGGGTGTGAAACGAGGAGAAACCTCTCATCGAATCGCATGCTGTACTACTTTGGCACTCTACGATTTACAGCGGGGTACCAGTGCAGTGAATGTTCCGCCATTTGATATTGCGTTTGCGCAGCGCATTTCCGAAGCGACGCTGACGTTTCGAAAATCCGCATGGGAAGAACGACCCTTCCCTTCTGTGTCCGTTGCCGAAGGCGAAGGATGGATTCAGGGTCGCGAGAATGAAGTCATTGAAATGCCGCCACAACAAATTATTGTAGCATTCACGCACGGTGCTAATCAGACAAGTCGTCGTATTCCTCCATCGGATCAGCCACCATCATGCTTCTGGGGATTTCCGAAAGAGTATCTGATCTTTATCCATGGATTGGCAGGAGTGGAGATTGAGGAAGATAAATCAAAATCAAAAAAGAAACATTAACGATGAGCACGGATTTTTCGACTATGTCTCAGATGTAATCTTCGATTTGAACGGGTATTTTTATATCCACCTGTTGTAACAGGTGCTTTAACAGGTGGCTGTATAACGGAAGGTAGTTTAGCAGGGGAGATAACCGGCGGTAAAGGTGCTTTTACTGGGGCAATAACAGCGGGCAATGACGCTTCCACCGGCTTCTCTTCAGAGACTTCATTCGTTGCTTTCACTGGGGCAATAACAGCAGGTAATGACGCTTCCACTGGCTTCTCTTCAGAGGCTTTATTCGTTGCTTCCACTGGGGCAATAACCGCAGGCAATGATGCCTCCACTGGCACCTCTCCAGAGGCTTCATTCGTTGCTTCCACTGGCTTCTTTTCAGAGACTTCTTCGGTACCTTCGACTGGCTTCTCTTCAGAAGCCTCTTCAGAAGCCTCTGCTGATGCTTCTTCGGTGCCTTCAACTGGCTTCTCTTCAGAGGCATTTGCGGAAGGCTCCACAGATACTGTAGCTACAGAAACTGGCATTTGTAAATCATCTGATGAAAATGGTTGTTCTAATATATCTTGTTTCGCTTTATCCTCTTTCGCCTTCTGAACAATCAATGTCAAAAATGGCTTACTGGGTTTCGTACCGCATCGATACTCTCTAAACTCCTTCGTAACAGGAATACGAAGAATCTGAAGAATCATATTAATAATCGCTGTATTATTCACCTGCTCAATGAGTGTTTCAAATTCACTTGAACAGATGAACTCAGGATCGTCCATCAGCGCTTGAATATTATTAAAATCCTCAAATGTAGGCGCAAACGAATCAGAACGAGCAGACAATCCTGCTTCCACCAATGTTCCATCAATTTCTGCCTTCTTCTTTGCGATCTTCTCTAACATTCCAATCAGAGGCAAACGAACCCCTTCTGGTGCTGTGAGTTTGAAAATAGCCAACAAAATACCAATGATAAATGATTTTGTAGTATCCAGTACACCATACAGAATAGAATCCTGAAGTGTAGGGGAAAGTGTCTGGAAGAGCGATAAATACACCTTTATCATTTGACCCATTAATAATGGCGTTGTTCCATAATAACCCATGAAGGATAAGATTGCTTTTTTCCAATCACCCTTTAATAAATCCAATAATGATACCAGCATAGATAGAATCTTTCGATTGCTATCAGACCCTGTTACGCTTGCAGTGATGCGCGCGACATCCAAAAAAAGATAAATTACAAATACAATTAGACGAAAAGGTACTTTAAATTTATTCATAACTTCCATGCTGCTTTGTGGAGGAATGCCACTGATCGCAGTAATACCTTTTGAAATCAATTGTGCTAGAACTTCTGGAATCAGTCGAATATCAGGTTCCATATCTGATTTCTTCTCCATGTGTAAGACTCCATATTTTGACGCATAATCATTTACCGCGGAGTTAATCATTCCCATTCGCTGAATCACTTTCGCATAAATATTATCAATACCCATCATCTTTTCAGGGTCACCAGTACTTTCACCTGAGCTACCAACGGATTCCATTTTAGAGTTGATGTTATTTTTACTCATCTGTGTTAGATTTTCAACATCGGGTACATCATATGAAATATCGGCTGTTTGCGCTTGACCACCCGTCTTACGATCTCCTAAAAAAGATACAATGTTTTGTATATATGGTTTAAATGCCTCTGTAAATTGCTGCTGTTCTTGGGGTGTTAATAAAGGTTGTCCATCTTTATCAAGTACTTGTGCTGCCCACTTTTCTCCTTTTGTTCGCTGAATGGCAGAAATCACTTGCGCAATTCCATTTGTAGATTGATACAAATGATTGGGTAGTTCTCCATTTTTGATAATGGTATCTAGATGCTGCTGAATGTCTTTGAATTGAGCATTCATCTCTACTTTACTAGCGTTTATTTAAGCGAGTCCGGATACGCTCTATGAGCTACATATCGTACGCTCTATGAGCTACACATCGTACACTCTTCCTCTGTCGCATTCTTACGAATGATGCGCATTTGTTCGGATTTGGTCGCTTCCTTCTGAAGCTCTGGATCAATCGTGAATTTCTGTGCCATAACCGGTGCGCGCGTTCGCAAATAATAGATACCCGTCTTCAAGCCCTGCTTCCAGGCATAGAAGTGCATCGATGTCAGCTTCGCGTAATTCGGATCTGCCACAAATAGATTCAGACTCTGTGACTGGCAAATGAACGCTCCACGGGCAGCCGCCATATCAATCAAGATTTTCTGTTTGATTTCCCATGATGTCTTATACAGTTTCTGAATCGACTCGGGAATCTGATCAATCCCCTGGACCGAACCGTTGCGCGCAATAATTTGCTGCTTCATCATTTCACTCCAAAGGCCTGCCCTCTCCAAATCCCTCATGAGATGCTTATTGATAACAATGAATTCACCTGCCAGGGTACGACGAGTATAGATGTTGCTAGTAAATGGTTCAATGCATTCATTGAATCCTAGAATCTGTGATGTGGACGCCGTTGGCATAGGTGCCATCAATAGTGAATTGCGAACACCATATTGTTGTACACGTGCCTTCAATGAGGCCCAATCAAGTGTCTGATCTTGCTGTGTAAGTGGTACAATTGAGTCACCCATTGGTGTCTTCCACATATCATACTGAAAGATACCCTTTGACATCGGAGACCCCTGAAAGGTTGAATAAGGTCCATCGATTTGTGCGATTTCGCATGACGACTCGACAGCAGCATAGTAAATATGTTCAAAGATACGTTGATTGATCTCCGCAGCCTCCTCTGATTCCCATGACGCACGCATCAACGCAAATACGTCCGCCAGACCTTGAACTCCCAGGCCGACTGGACGATGGCGCATATTTGAATTTCTCGTCTCAGGTGTCGGATAATAATTAATATCAATCACTCGATTCAAATTCTTAATTGCTACCTTGACGACTTGTCGGAGCTTATCATAATTAAATGTTTTGTTCTCTACATAGCTCGGAAGAGCGAGCGAAGCGAGATTACAGACAGCAGTCTCATCTTCACTGCTGTATTCAATGATCTCTGTGCAGAGATTTGACGACTTAATCGTACCAAGATTCTTTTGATTTGATTTCTGATTGGCAGCATCCTTGTATAGCAAATAGGGAGTACCCGTCTCAATTTGGGAATCCAGTACTTTAAACCAGAGTTTCTGAGCATCGACCTGTTTACGACCACGCCCTTCTTTCTCATATTTTTCATATAGTTGCTTGAAGTCATCTCCATACACGTCAGCTAGTCCAGGTGCTTCTGATGGACAGAAGAGTGTCCACGGCTCATTCTTCTCCACACGCTCCATGAACAAGTCAGGAAGCCATAGCGCATAGAACAAATCACGGCAACGTTCTTCCTCTGAACCAGTGTTGAGCTTCAGCTTCAAGAAGTCCTCAACGTCCGCATGCCACGGCTCCAAGTAGATGGCAAAGGAGCCGTTGCGTTTGCCGCCACCATTATGAGCAATACCTAAATGCGCAACAGTATAGTCATGAGGACCATCAATCTCAAAGTCATGAACTACTCCATTGTACTGTACTTCTGTAATATCTTGAATTCGTGAATAAAGATTATCACCATATTTGAGGTAGCTAAAGAATTCACCATCTGGTGCATTTGGAAACATATCCATAATTTCTTTGATGCGAGGAACACGAATCACATTTGTAGGAAGTCTTGTTGTAATATTTTTATATGGTGATACTTGACCAACTCTATTACGAGTATATCCTGAACTAAGTGCCCCCATTCGCAAGAGAGCATATCTAATTGATTCAATCAACCCCAATGAAGATAGTTCAATGGTAATCTCTTTCTCACCAATGCATCCATCTGTTTCAATGATTCCGCGAATAATTTGTTGTAGTTTGTTCAATGGCAGATGAAGCATGGGAGTATCCCATTTTTTCTGATCATTTGAATCGTACAATTGAGATCGAGTCCATTTAAATCTCGCGGATGCTGTAGACCATTTAATATCAATTGAGCTATCATCTTTATAGATATTGTATTTGACACCTCTGTCAGACAGATATTGTTTTACAAATTCTACGACATTGATTTTACTTGTTTCATTCAATGTTACACCTGAAGCAGCAGAGGAGATATGACCATCACCAAGCATGATGCCATAGAATCGGCAGTCCTCCTCTGTTATTTCTTCGATATCATTTGTATGAGTTGGAATCGGAAAGACAACAAAGTCTCCTTTGTTCAATTCATTCGCGTCCACAAATTCCGCAGTAGCAAGTCCTTTATCAAGACGATTCCGAATCACATCAAAGTTGAGACCTTTTGCCTGATTTTGTAGAGCAAGAATTTGGTGCTCAGGTGTTACGCGAATTGGATAAATCGCATTTTTAATTTGGATTTCAAGCATTTTTCCATTATATTCATGGCGAACCGGCATTTTTACTTTATGATAGGTTCCTTCGCTTGTAAGGACTTTATCAGTAACGCTCACATCCTCAATCAGTTTAGGACCGTTCTCCGTATAGACCAATGTATCAGGAGTAAAGCATTGATCAACATAGCGCGCTGTATCATTAAAGTTGCGCAACATCGGCACAATACCGTTACTTGTTCCATTCGTGCCACGAATGAGCGCTCCTTTAGCACGAATATTATGAATGTGAAGACCAATTCCTCCTGCATGTTTGCTAATCATTGCGCAGTCCTTCAATGTATCATAAATCCCAGTAATTGAGTCGCTTTTCATAGCAAGAAGAAAGCAACTGGATAGCTGTTGTCTCGGCGTACCCGCATTGAAATTGGTAGGAGTCGCATGAATGAACAACTTCTGACTTAGCATATCATAAGTCTCAAATGCTTGTTCGATATTGACACTGCCCCACAGAGCAAGCGATACACGCATAATCAAATGCTGTGGGCGTTCTAGGGTCTTACCCTTCGTATTACGAAGAAGGTACTGGAGTTTTTCTAGCGTCTTGAAACCGAAATAGTCAAACAAGTAGTCACGTTCATAGTCGATTTTCGCATTGATTTGGTCACCATATTTCTGACAAATATCAACCAGTTCTTGGGAGACATTGCTGATCGTTTCACCCGTTTTTGCCACTGTTTGCTTGGAAAGTTCAAAGACAACATCCGTAAACTTGTCCGATGTATTTTTATGATGGTTAGAAACGGCAATACGAGCAGCCAATGTTCCATAATCAAGATTGGTAGTCATCAAAGAAATGGAGAGCTGAGCAGCCAATTCATCAAGCTCCGATGTCTTGACGCCATCATAAATTCGTAGTAGAGTTCGTTGAGCAATCAGCGTCGGATTCACCTCTAGACCAGCGGCTGCTGTCTGAATACGAGTCAATACCTTATCAAATGAAACAGGCTCGAAAGAACCATTGCGCTTTACGACATTCATACTAATCATGGACATGTTTCCGGAATCGTTGATTGTTTCACACGCAACCGATATCATCAATTTTTTACATTTGTGTTAGTAGAGTCAAATGAAAGTATATATGTTCGTTATAACCATGTTGGTTCTAGCCCTCTTGGCACTAACCATGAATAAAGACAGCTTTGTAAATTACATTGCGCGTTATGCGCCGGCTTCTCAAGATAAATGGTGGGAACGACCAAATATGAATATGTTCGGATATCCCGCGTATTCTTATTGGGAAGCATTTGAAAATCCTGCTCCTCTCAAAAAAGATGAATCTGAATCACCACTAATGGATTATCCGCCCAATGGCCCAAGTCCTGCAGAAGTCTATAACGAGCATCCATATCATTTACTTGGAGATATCATGCCTCCGCCAAGTGATAAGGAATCTCTTTCAAAGATCAATAGCAGCTCGTGCTATGCGGCTGATTTTGAACAAGCCGTTGCCAAGACTGGAAACTATCGTCAAACCACCAATAATTATAAGCGCAACTATCCTGATAGCTGTTCAGGATGGAATCAAGAATTAACTCTGAATTTTTATAAGTCGAAATAAAAATAAGTGTTGTCTCCTATCACACTACGGCATTAGCTGTCCAGATTCATCCATCTTATGAAATTGAATCATACATGATTCCGTTTTGGGTTTTTTGGGTGGACGAGATGATTCAGGTATCGTAAATTCCCCACGTTTGGCCTTTTCTACATCCTCCCAAAAGGTGTTCAATGTAGGCTGAAGTGCCACCCACCATTCCTCGTTTCGTTTCACAAGCTGCTCATTCCATTGTTTCAATTTCCATGGAGTGATCTCTACAATTTCCTCGTCTTGTTTTATGACAGGCACCCAGTTTGCATCAACATTTACAGGGCTATAGACATAATAGAATTCTTGATTTCCTTTTGGTTCCGCATAGCGAACCAGTGCTACAAATCCGCTATACTCACTAGTAATGTCTTGTATGCACTTATTATTGTACTTAGAGGTGAATACAGCTTCTACATATTCGCACATGGAAAGTCCAGTCACATGAAGTTGCATTTGCATTTGAGAATAATAATCTTTTGGAATAGTTTCGTGAATTTCACGCGATACAGGACACTTAATCTCAATAAGATGACCAGTTCGTTTATTGAGAGGACAATGATAGATTAGTCCATCTGGTGATGCTGTACATCGTGGATTCGTTGGATGACTCAATCTCCCCATTTCTTTAATCGTCACACCATATTTATTTTCATAGATCTGTTTAACAACGGGCTCAAATTTAATACCCCAGTCAAACGGCGACATATAATCGGAATGAACCGCAAGGGATTGATTACGTTCAGGGGGAGGGACTGTTTTACTAATGACCAATTTTGCTCTTTCACGAGGAGAGCCATACAATTTTCCCAACTCACTTGCAGAAATAACGGTTGCCATTTGTTGATACCATGCGGCGGTTCGCTGTTCCAATTGTTTCCGTCCAAGTAATTCATCGAGATAGGCAATGGGTACAGTGGAGGTAGAGGAATGGTTATGGTACCATTCTATTTTCTTTTTATATTGTTCTTCATACATATCGATAAGCATTTCAACGCGTTCTTGTTCTGCATCTGTAAATACAAATGAATAGGCAATTTTTTCTGCTGAATCTTTCCACTGCTCAAGCTGTGTACCATCTTGAGGATTAGATAGCAAATTTTCAAATAAGACTATCAAATCCTTTAATTTGTCGTGGAATGTCATACTGATGCTTTATTCATACAGCAGATCCTTCCTCAATTTTTGTACGTTCTGACGGCGTGGATACCGATGGAGAATCATCCTTACTTTTCTTCTTACGCGTCCCTTCTGCCTTCTGCTTAAACATCCATTTCAATGTACCCTCCTGATTTCGTTTGATCTCTAGACCTTTAATGGTTGTAATACGCTGTGTATCCTGATTATAATGAACGACCTTAATCGTATTTAGCAGCCGATTATCAAGTGATTTTTGAAGATAAGTAAACAGCGATTTCTTCTCATCATCGGTAATACTAAATTCAGGTGCAATCTCTTCAATAAAAATTCGAAGTCGATTCAATCGTAGGCCGCGCTCAATTCGATGCCACGGTCGTCTATATGCTTCCTCCACTCCATTTTCAAGCAAGTTTTTAAAACGGTCAGCTCCCTGAGGAATGTCCTCCGCGTCTGCATTAATATGTTTATGGGTTTTATGACGTTCCATATCTACTATAATACACGCGCGCCGCGTTTAGATGACCTCTGCGTGAATGATGTCAAATATTTCCTGAAATGAATGCGACCCCAGTGTCTCTGTTTGAGGAATGGGCAACCATCCACGATAATTTTTTGGTTCACCTGTCACATACACGGTTCTCCAACAAAATGTTTCTTTATCGTCTTGCGACAGCTCGTTCCACTGATAGAAATCAGTAAGGTTTGTTTTAATAGGATCAATTGGACAAAGATACATATCATTTCGTTGAATAGGCGAACTCTGTAAATAGATTCCATTTGGATGAAGAATATCTTCTTCCAAACGCAATGAAGAATCCTCTTTCCATGGCAATGTTCCTCCGATAGTAAGCAGTTGAAATATGGTGATCTGCATGGGAGGAACATGTTTTACCTTGTGAATAAATGGGATAATAATCATCTTTATGTTAGGTAGTATATCAGTACTTTAAATGGCACAACCCGTTTATCCTGATTCGCGCAGCCAATCCTCACGACAAGCATTTCCTCTTCCTCAATTCATTGGACGAACACGCCGTGAATATGATACGAAAGATAGTATTAATGCTCGTCAATTTGAACATTGGCAAACCAGTGGAAAACACATGGAAAATGGTCGCCCGGATATGAATCAACAGGCACCATTCTATGATATGATGCCGAATGTCAGCCGAATGAGTGATCGAAGTTATCGTGCCCAACCTCGATACGACGCAGAAGGCGAGCGAGGAGGCCAGAATTCATATTTTGACAAATATGATACATCAGCTGATTCTCGCAATATGACTCGCGAGTTACGAGCAAGTGTCTATGAAGATAAAAACACGGGTTATACTAAAGAATCCAATAAATTATTGGAACGTAACTTTGATAGTCGATGGCTTGATACGACCGTGATGAAACAACAGGCACAAGCGGCAGAGGAATTGCGTCCGAAGATGGATGATATTCGATTATTTTATTTAAACAAGCCATCTGATAAATAAATAACATAGAATAGAAACAATGTTATGTGCTTATAAAGATATACTTGGTAAAGTAGGAGAGGGAGTACATTCGTACCGAATTGCTAACATCGCTGTCGTGGATGTGATACTTACGATCATTGGAGCATATATTCTTCATTTTCTATTCCCTGCATACAAGGTATTACATATATTGATCTTTTTATTTCTGTTAGGAATCGTATTACATCGTATTTTTTGTGTTCGAACTACGGTAGATCGTTTGCTGTTTAAGGAAGACGCATAAAGCAAGTTTACAAAGACTATTCGTCTTGTGAACACACTTTGTAAAGCCATAACCAATAGAATGGAGATACAACTAATAATTGTCTAAAATTACCTGTATTGTGCTCCTGTAAATGCCATCCACGCATTTAGATCGTTCCATTTGAATCTCCCTTCTGGTATCTCACGATCTCCTCTAGCACGTACATATCGTCGTTCAGGGTATTGTATTCGCATTATTTCTAAGAATTCTGTTTTGGTATGAAGACCTGAAGGGTTTGAACCAGGACCAATCCATTGGATTTTTCTCCATCGGCCTTTTGTATTATCCATTGTTCATATTATCTTTTATTTTTTTAAGTACTTTTCATTAAAATACACTTATGAAAAATCCAATTCAATTGGTGTTGTATACACCTGTAGTTTATTAAGAGAGGATGGAGATTGCTTCGTACGACGACGTGTCGTTCGTACCCCCGCTGACTTTACAGGGATCGCATCCGTCATTGAATCAACCGATACAGTGGATGCTGTAGAAGATGCGGTAGAAGACAATGTTTTATTTCGCTTTTGAATTTGGATTGTTTCTTTCAAATACGAATTGTAGCCCGTGCGGATCTCTTCCTCATGTGCTTCCATATACTCTAGAATATTAGACTCCAATGCCCAACGAAAAAAATTCAATTTGCCAATGGTCGTCATAAACGGCTCATGATTCGGAATGGTAAACATAATACGCTCTCTGCGGCAATTTGGATCAAAATACTGTTTAGAATATGCTTTCAACTGTCCCTTGTAACTGAGGTAGACCAGAAACTCTTGACCATTGAGCGGATAACGAATAAAGCTCTTTCGGCTGTATTTTGTGACAAACCAGTCAATAATACGAAGACTCAACGGTGCTTCGCCATTGAGATACATCAGAACTTTATCGATTTCCGGTTGACTGGCGTAGAAACGCTGAAGACTGGTAATGACAAGTTCTGGTTTACATTCAATCTTACGCTTTCGGGTTTGAGGATCGGCGGTATAGCTGTCCATGTCTGTTCGATACATCGGTCATTACTCTTAGGCCCTTGTGTGCGAAATCCTATTTTAAAACCCCATTCAGAATAGAATGGCTGATGCACCACCGCCTGGATATAATCCTAGTTCAATGATCGCCCCCGCGGGAGGCGTTATTCATGCCATGCGTGGTGGAGGTGACGGTGGAGCTCCTCCTGGATATAATCCTACTTCTCTTCTCCCAGCGACGAATCCATCTATACCCATTACTCGATGTGAAGGTGGAGGTCGTAATGATCCAGCACTCATCGCGGTGGGTGCGGTCGCTACAAAAGAGGCAAATAATGCGGCAAGAAATGTGACTGTGAATACTACTGCTACTGCCGCTGCTACTACCGCTGCTACTACTGCTGCTACTACTGCTGCTACTACTGCTGCGGTGCCTATGGCAACTGTTGCGACACTCGAAAAAGTATCGAATACGCCGACTGCTGTAGATAATCAATCAAAAAAGCAGATCACACTCAATGGTCGTAAATTAACGATCGGTCCTCCCTGGGATTTGAATGAAGGCTCCAAAGAAACCGAAGCACTCGCATGGTTTGGCGTTGATAAGGCGTCCGACGATGAATTAAAAAAAGAGGTACTCCAGGCGCTCTATGATGGCGTATGTGATACAGATAAGCCATTGATTATGGTACTCGAATGCGAACCGATTCGTCGTCTCGTACAAAGTTTGGCCGAAAAACTGCTGGGTAATCTTACCCGCCCCGTTGTAAAAAAGACACCTGCTGTTATTTCGGAAGAGGAACTGCAGTCTGCCAGACTGATGACATTTAATGTCTTTAAGAACCAATGTAAGACAAAAACGGCAAAAGAATACATTGATAGTAGTACTGCTGATATTGTATGTACACAACAAGATAACAAAACTGAGTTAGCCAACTATACAGAGATCAAAGCGTGTGGAACAGATGATAACACAGAACGTGTTTATCTTAAAAAGGGGCTTTCTTATAAAATCGATAGCGAGTGTATTACTGTGGGCGATAGTAGTGCTGTTCTTTTTATCTATCAAGGTGTTACCATTGTTAATATGGGTTCGAACGAACAAAAGCTGATGGATAAGATTTTGGAGAAAAAACCTCATATTATTCTCGGTAGTTTTAACGGCAATTTATCATTCGAAAGAAACGGATATACTCGTGCAAAACCAAGTAATCAGGGTGCCATCGATATGCCTGACATTATAAGAGATGCCATATGGTATAAAACTGATCAAGATCTATTCGAATTGAAAGATACGATCATTTCGAATATTATGGTAAAGACTGATCGATATGCAGATCCGTTTTCATGTTCCTATTCTAATCATAATCCGATCACAACTGTGATCCATTTTAAGAAAACGATCAAAAAATTATTATCAAATGCAGATCAGGCGGCAATTGAGGCCGCAAAGGCAGCTGCAGCTGCTTCTGCTGTAGGATCACGTGTTATAGAAGCGATCACATCGTCACCGAGTAATTCTTCTTCTGAGGTACCCGCTGTGAAATCAGTTACAGTGAAAAGCGAACAAGATGCTGCTAGTACATCTTCAGCTGATACATTAGAACAGCGTATTTCCTTCTTTGAAGCGGAACCTACCGAAATTGAACGTACTCGTATCGAAAAAATTAATCCTATAGACGATTCTCAACAGTCGTTGAAAGATCAGCAGAATACACTTGGCTCTTTTTTCATAAGGGCTACACCTACCCCCGCTCATATACAATACAAAACAAAAGATACTCGCAATATGTTAGAATTTGTAAAAGCTCATTTATATACGCGTAATAAAGGTATAGTAGAAAGACTACCAAATCATTACGAACAATTTAAAAAAGATATCACACAAGCGCCTTCTCTAACTTTTTTATCGGATAGATTTAATCATACTGGAAAGGAGGCGATATCGAGCGAGGACTATGACACTAACATTTTTCCAATCATTGATCAATTACCGTCGTATCTATCACAAATTGTATCATGTTTTAATGAAACAATGGTTGAAACACCCATTGGAATAGGCATGAATGAAAATGATCAACCAGCCGTTAAACATTCCGAATATCGTACACTTTTTACGATTCTTCCAGATAAAATTGTATTTCATAAAGTATCTTTGTATAACCGCCGGCTCCCATCTACAACTCAGACAAACGATGAGGCGCCCTCTCAAATTGCGACAGAGTTCACTATTGAAATCGATCGTTCCACATTAAACGGTTCCATTCAAATTGACAGGTATGATATTGAATTGTATGTGAAAGAATTTGAGGAGGCTCATGCGAAGAACTTCGAAATCGTCTCTAGAAATGCGGCAAATCATGTCTTAATTGCGATGTTGAAACGAATGGAGGAACGATTGATGAATAATAGGAATGACCCAGTTGTTGATAAATTATTATCAGCATCAATTATTCTTAATAAAGATATGAACCCGACCCGTGATAATATCAGCAAATCCATTGTTGAAAATGTCAACAAATCGGGTGACATCATTTTAGATACCATGCGAGAGATAATTTCTATATTAGAAACAGATGATGGTAGAAAGGCCACGAAACTTGCTGAGCTACAGAGTATATATAAAGACACGCGTAGAATCAAGCTGTTTACAAAATTCGTAAAACGCTATATAGCTGATCTGAAAGATGTATCTGTTGATATTGCTCCAGCAAATGAACAATGGTATAACACATCTAAGATCTCTCCACCAGATGCCATTCGTACGCTAGATGCGAGTTCCTATGAGCAATCCATTCAAGATGCGATTACTGAATTGAAAGAACAATCTGATCTACATAAGCATATCTATCAACAATTTATGATTGAATTGGAGAAAAGAAAGGCATATTATAAAACAGATTATCTTACAAAAAGTAAGAGCAATGAAAATGAAAATAACTCACTATCTGTACGCCTCAGCGATGATAAACTAAGTGAACTTCTTGAACGACTCAAAGAATCTCGTGCTGCGAATGCCGCCTCGATGTTACCGTCCGTTACTGGATATTTTAAGCGACGTGCAATCCTTGGAAAAATAGGAGAACGAATGCAATTTCACGAAGCTGTTCATCAGCAAACTATTTCAGTATCCCATACAAACGCAGCGTGTGCGAAAGCGTCGGAATACTATACGCTTTTTCAGAACCTCGTCAATGAAATTGGTGCATATCTCAGTAACAAGAATCTATTAGAATATGTGCCGAAAGAAATTGTGGCTTCGCAATGTGATATTTTAGATAACGATCGAGTTGCTCCTGCGGTAGAAAAGGCTGAACAAACTGTGAAACAAACTGTGAAACAAATCGAAGAGGGGGCAGAAATATCACCAATCAAACTAAATGAGATCGAAGTAGAAGTCAAAGCGGCTGTGGAGGAAGTAGGTGCGGAAGAAGCGGCAGTGGAAGCAGCTACTGCAGCAGCTGCGGCGGTAGCAATGGAAGTAGCACCAGTGACAGCAGAAGAGGAAGCAGCCGCGCCTGTGGCGGTGGAAGTAGCGCCAGTGGTAGCGGAAGAGGAAGCTACCGCATCAGCCGTAGCATCCGCAGCAACAGAAGTGAAAGTAGCGCCAGCAGAAGTGGAAGTAGCACCAGTTTCTGTGGAAGCAATGGAACTAGCACCAGCAGGTGTGGAAGAGGAAGCCGAAGCAGTAGAAGAGAATGCAGCAGTACCAGCAGAAGTGAAAGTAGCATCCGCCGCAGTGAAAGAAATCGCAGCAAATTCGATATTTGACGATGAAATGGCAAAGAAGATTGCTATCGCCGCAGTATCTGTTATTATGAATGGCACTGTAAAAACAGTGAATAAAATTAGTAACCCACCTATTCAAGTACCTGCTCTTAGTGAACTCGCTAAACAACAACAAGAGGAACAACAAGAGGAACAACAAGAGGAACAACAAGAGGAACAACAACAAGAGGAACAACAACAAGAGGAACAACAACAAGAGGAACAACAACA
>JACCDO010246584.1_pt1 | contig 30663 bp, 31 predicted proteins | sample 7446101 | NCBI WGS metagenome assembly JACCDO01 (sample SAMN15323440, study PRJNA562643) | freshwater metagenome | isolation source: river surface water | place: USA:Blue River Watershed | collected 2017-08-16
GCGCTCAGGGTGCCCTCAGTCACATATGTTGTAGAGTTGAGGGAGGTCGTGTATGTGAAGATGTCGTTGTTGAAATCACGCATGGCCAGATATGCGCGCTTTGTGCGGTCATTAAAATCACTTGTTACAGAAGACATTGTGTTCTAACAAGTAATTATAAATTTAGGGTGCCGGATTAATTATCAGCGCCTGTCCAGTCGCCCTCCTTGAAGGGGAGGATACCAATGTTGGCCGAGTCTGCCTTGAACTCTGCGACACGCTTGTCGAACTCGAGTGCATCAGGAGTGAAGGGATTGGCCTCGCCATTTGGCAACAGGGTTGTATCATGCGCCTTCTGCACCGGTTTTACGCCGTAGCATGTGACACCGAAACGGAGCTCAGGATTGTCGAAATAGCCGCCATTCACACCTGGCTTGCCACATGCCATGCGCTGTTCCTTCGGGCCCTGCTGGAGCTTCTCATATGTCGACTCCTGGGTCGGGTAGATGGCCCGCTGCCCCTTCACCCAGCCGTAATTGCACCAATCGGCACCCTGCTCATATGCCTCGCGCACCTGGTCATAGGTCGCGAGCTCTGCACCGAGCGCCTTGCAGAGTGGCTCGGCATCATCATATGTGTAGCGGTTCTCCTTGATATTGAAGACCTCCTTCTTCTGCGGTGGCAGCTGCTTCTCAATAATTCCAGAAAGATTGCCGGCAATGCTGCTGAGGCCGGTGCTCACGAGGCCAGGCGCTGCTGGTGGCACAGTATCACCTGAAACATCGATTGCACTTGCGCTCGCAGCCACAGGCTCAGGCACAGGCGCTGGTGCCGGTGCAATACCAAGCGCCTGTTTGAAACGGTCAAGTGCATCCTGCATATTTGGAGGCAGAAGCTCAACAATTTCATTATAAAAGAATGCAATTACGCCGACCGCTAAAAGGATGATGATTAGGAGCCATAACCAGATTGAGCCCAGGAAACCGGGTCCCTCTTCACCGACATTTAGGGTATTATTGGCAGCATTTAGGAGAGTGTTGGCTGCATTCTCGAGTGCGTTGGCATTTGTGTTGTTGCGGTTGCCGTTGCCGTTGCCGTTGCCACGGTTATTTTTCTTCGAATTGTTATTGAATCCGAGGAAATTGCTAACAGCATTGCCAGCATTTTCAGCGACATTCTCTGCGACGTTTGTCATCTTGTTTGCAGCTGCAGGGATGCCGAAGAAGGCGCCATTCTTCTTGTTATTGTTTGCGGTCGGCGCTGCCGCCGCCGCTGCATCTGCATTAAATGCAGCATTCGTATTCTTCACAGCATTATTGACGACCTCGCCTGCACCATTTGCAGCATTGTTAAAGAGTTTTGTGGCACCATTTACAGCCCCATTAAAAGCATTTCCCACAGCATTTGCGGCGCCTGTTGCAGCACTCTTCACACCTGTAAATGCATTATTTGCAAGGTTCGAAACATTTCCAAGGAAACCATTGTTTTGGGCCGCCGCTGGAGCACCAGCATTATTTCGCCGGTTGTTTGGCATATTTCCTGCTGCACCGCGATTCATCTAACTAATCGCCATTAAAGAATTCCATGTATGCGCTCCTGTTGTGCCAATATATGCGCCGTGAATGACGGTATACTCACATCAACATATGTGCGATTATCAATAGTTGTTTTGCTCGGGAATGCAATTCCCCAGCCAAATAGTCGGGGCGCAATTTCAGCGGTCGCCGGATTATAGGGGAGGCCCTTCAGAGTCTCGAGCGGCCTATCATCTACAATTATGGAGGGTGCGGCCGTTTCGAAACCGCATGCGCAGACTGCATAATCTGCTCTGCAAAGTGCTGCATGGACATCGAGGGCCTGCTCATATTGCACAAGGGTCACTTTGCCACCCAGGCCATCTGCGAGGATACTGCGAGCAATTCTCTCTGCGTCCTGTTTGACGCCATCGTAGGCACCTTCTGATGCAAATAGGAAGGGTTGGGGGCCTAGATGGACGAGGCTGCAGGTTGCGCCAGCTGCGACTACATTTTCTGCAATTAGGGTGCCACTGTGGGCAGTGCCGAACACTGCAACATGTTTTGTGGAACCGGGGCAGATATAATTTTGAAGTGAAGGCAGATGCAGGGCTGTCGCTAAGGGAATCTGCGGAACACCAGTCTGCAGGATGCGGGGCTCTGCGCCAGGTGCGAGACTGCAGATTGCGGCTTGCAGAGTCTGCCCTGTTGACAGGCGAATGCGCCATTGTCCATCTGCGAGGCGGCACTCTGTGACCTTTGCAAAATATTTGTCGGTGCGCTCAACAAGGGGCCTAACTGCTGTCACCAGGGCATGGGCAATCTGCTGAAGTGGTGTCGGCTCCTCTGGCTGCTCGACTGACGGGGCCTCTAAATCAAGCTGCCTAAGTGCATCTGCGAACTGCCTATATGTTGTATTGGAGCGCACGCAGGCCCATTGGCGCAGTAGGGCACCGCCGTCGTGATAGGGGTCAATTATGATGATGCGACGTGGGTCGACACGCTCCTTATTGATTAAATAGGCCGCAAATAACATATTTGCTGCACCGTAGCCAATTAGGGCAATTTTATTAGCCATTTGCTTACTGTTTGCTGATTTTTACTAGTAATTAATAGTTGAAAATCAGCAAAATTAAATGTATGTAATTTAGCGGCGTGCAGGGGCATTTAGGGGTGGGCGTTGAGCTGATGCTGCTGCGGGCCTTGCCGCGGTTGCTGCGGGCCTTGCCGCGGTTGCTGTGGGCCTTGCTGCAGTTGCCGTGGGCCTTGCTGCAGTTGCCACGGGCCTTGCTGCAGTTGCCGTGGGCCTTGCTGCAGTTGCCGTGGGCCTTGCTACAGATGCGGTTATAGGTGCAGCCGCAAATGCTGGAACAGATGGCAATTGAGGGCGGGATGCTCCAATTGTTGGTGCTGGCATGGGAGCCGGGCTAGCTGCTCCCATCATTGTTGTAACCGATGGCATAGAGGCACCCATTGTTGGAACACGTTGCATTGCAGTAGATATGAGTGATGGCGCAGACCCTCCCATCATAGGAATTGCTCCAGGTAATTCAGGCATTGTCCGGGCTAGTTCGCGAGGTGCGGAGGCACCCATTGCACCGACTGCCTGGGTAAACCGAGGGGGCATCCTAACACCTCCTAACTGCAATAAATTACTATCCATCTGCGCACCAACGCCTGTCATTGTTGCAAAATTCTCACAGGACCGCTTTGACGAAAGAATCGAAAACAGCACAACAACGCCAATTAGGACCATGATGAGCATTTTTGTAGACTTCTGCATATTTCTATAGTATCCTATACATAATCTAGAAATATTCATTGCCAAATCTATAGATGTCATTTACACACCATCATCGGGCGCAGTGCGATTACCGCCGCGCATGTTAATGTAATCGCGCTGTTCCTTTGTGGTGCAGACACAGCCACCGTTCCCGCTAAAAGTAGAGCCGCAGCATTCGGGTTTCACCTGATTATTTTTGAACATGAACAGGTTATCGGGGCCAACTTGGAATGCCGGACCATTTAGGGGCTCATTGGGAGCGGTATAGCGCCAAGGCTCTGCACCGCCCTTCGAGGTGAGGCGCACGCCATCAAACGCACCAATAGGGGCGGCCTTCACATCACCTGCCTGGGATAAATAATAGCTTGTGAATCCCTCGGCACCAACGCGGGGAGTCACCATGATGGACATCAGCACGGTTGTTGCAAGCAGCAGTAATAGGCCAGTGATAAGAAAGCCGGTCTTCATTCGACGTTATCTGTTAGGAGGGCGAGATTCTGTTTTGCGCAGTTCTGACATTGTAAATTCATATGTCTCCGCAATGCGCCCAATGCCAACTTCGAGCGCATCTCGCACAAAATACTCGTGTGCTCTGCGAATTATGAGAGTTCCTGACTCTGTTATTAAATTATAGAGCACGGTGGGCCGGCTGCTGCTGCCGCCGCCGACGCAAGGGTGTGTCCAGCTGCTGCCGCTGCCGCCAGCATATATCCAAGAGGCAGCACCCATCCCTACCCCCTCCAACATATCCCCTAACTGCCGCACACTGCCAATTATACGTGTATAACATTTCTCCTGCGTTCCATCCTTATATGTCAACACATCATCTCCTATATCAGTCTCATTAATTGCAACAAATCCCTTATTTTTAATATAAACCTTGTAACTACAATCAAAACCAGTAGAGCGGTTATTAGGGGCTGGTGTCGCAGATTGTAGCATGCCTGCAATTAGGGAGTGCCAGCCAGCCTCGGATTCCTCTTCGATTTCTTCCCAGTCACGGAACCAGATGCCGGCCTCTGCGCCTGCGCCTGCGCCTGCGCTGCTGCCACGGCAGAGCAGACTTCGATTGGAGACAGATGGGCAGTAGACGCGGCTGCAGGCAGCGGCCGCTATTACAGATGCAGGATGCTCCTTTACAGGACAGTAGGCTCCCGTCCCCTCATTATACACTAAATGGTCACCACTCACAATCACACCACCCAATTGGAACATCTGCGTCTGCGACCCATCCATTTCATAAATGCCCTCGACAACTCCGCCACCTGCGACTGCATCACCTAGCTCTAACTCTGCGACTGACCGCCAGCCACCATCTGCCATTGCAACCTGTGTCTCCCCTGCGAAGCAGAACACATCCCCTAATGGTCCCACTGCGCCCCCAAATCCTGCCGCAGTCAGCACACTCACTGTTGTAAGCAGCAGCGGAATAAATGGCGCGAGAGTGAAAAAGAAGATTATAAACACCCCTGCAATAATCCCTAAAATAATAATGACAACCAGAATGACAGTATTATATGCATTAAAGATACCTTGCATGAGAGCGAGCCCCATAAATGCGATGGAGTTGACGGCTGCTGCAATGCGCTCGTAGGCCATGCGGAAGCGCTGGAGGATGCGTGTAAATTGTTGCCCGAAGAGCTTGATGCGTCCGTAGAAATCGCCGACAATTTGCCCAACAATGCCTTTTAGGAGATTGGCGATGCCGAGCTTATCGTTATTCTGCGCTGCGGCGACCGTGTTTGCAGCGTCAATCTGGGACTTAAAGAGCGACATGGGTGCCGCCATCGCCTTTCCAATTGCCGTTTTCTGCAGCTCTTTCAGGCAATATTGAAAATTATCGCTACTAAATTCCCCAGGCGTCCTAGGGTCACTCTCAGGTTTATAATAGGCGCCGGCAAACATGACGAAGGGGTCGCATCGTCGTTCATCCCACGCCGCCATAACTGACTTGCGCTCCATACGTGCAATTAGGAGGCCGATACCAAGTGTGAGGCCGATGATTGTTATTATAAATGGCGCTATTGAAGGCGCTTGCGCTTGCGCCGCCGCTGCCGCTGGTCCTGCATCCATTCACTCTCTAATTGATACCTGCAATTAGGGAGTGGTTGGCAATAGCGCAATGACTGCTAGACAGTCTATCCATTGAGTGCAGCAAGGGCCCGTGCATAAGGTGCTTCCGTATCTGGCGACGCAATTTCTAAATAGTCTCGTATTAAATAGTCGTGCTCTAACTCTATAACTGACCCGGGAAGTGTAATAAAACTGTTGAAAATCAGAGGAAATTGGAGTTTATAAACTGGATAAATATCCCCAGCACGGACCCAGCAATCCGAGTCGCGCTCATATATGAGTGTCCCCGCACCAACATAATTACCATTATAAGGGAGTTTGCAAACTTGGTGGACAAAATGGGAGATTTTACCGACAACGATATTTGCGGATGCATCGGGTCCGCCAGCAAGTGTATCTCCAAGGTCGATTCCAATTGCGGAGCGCCAGGCCTTGCTGCCGCTGCCGCTGCCACGGACCCTTGTCAATGGCGAAACGGACGGCAAGAGCTCCGTCCAACCTGCACCAAACTGCGTCCGAAATGGCTCCTGCGATCCATTCAGCTTCTCATGAATATCCCTAATTGCCTCATAATGGGCCGCAGCAGTCTCATCATAATCACGGAACAGGAACCCGTTAATTGGTATACAATTTGTCGTCGTATTAAGGCAAATAAGAGGCGCCGCCGTGCCACCTGCCCAGCGCCCCGCCGGCTCCGCAAGAGGGTGTTCATCGGCCCGTATCCATTTATTATTAAATTGCACATAATGATTTGTGCTCACGAGGACACCATCAGAACAGTCCCTCGAGCCGCAGAGTCGAACCATTGCCTGGCCATCCGCCAAGAATGAGAACACTGATGTCACACGTCCTCCATCTTCCAGCACATCCCCTAACTGCACGTTTGAGATACTGATAACTCCCTCGAACCCTTTGCGCTGAATATGAATGGCAGTCGTGGGGTCAAAACAGAATGTATCAATCACATCAAATAGGACCGTCCCTCCAAAATTCGACACTGCTGTTAGACCACTCGTTGCCATGAAAATAACGGCAAACATCACCGAATAGACGCGATACATTAGCATTTTCATGCGCTGTGACATGACCTCAATGCGAATAAAAAAGAGCTTCAGACGCTCCGTGAACTCCTGCATAATTGTCTTGACACCCCCATACATTGTCGCAAATGCCAACTTCACCTTCTGACTCACTTCTACAAGAGTCCCCAATACACCCACAAATCCTCCAAACAACTGATAGACTGGTCCCAAATACTGCTTGGCCTGCTCATTGAATTGTGAATTCATACAGTAATTGAAATTTTCCTGGACATCATATCCATAAAGGCCAGCAATTGGCATAATATGCGGCTGGCATCGAATCTCATTCCAATCGGACCCCTCCCCTAATTGGATGAAATATGTGCCAAAAATATAGGCAATTATACTTAATATTATAGTAACAATTAGGAACGATTTACTACTCGATTCTAATTGCAAGGCTTGTTTAGGAGCCTCCATCTGTTCTTTACAAGACATATGGATTAGGTTTACAAACTCGGGTTTCAGAGCAGCGACTCAATTGCATAGGTCTTGCGAATAAAGTCTGCATCTTCTTTGAAAACCCTGGAGGCGCTTGGATTTATGGCAGCACTGCATTTAGAGGCCAGTGCGAGACGCTTTTGGACTGTAACAGGTGATGAATCTTGGATTGCCCTCTTGATTGCAAGGCGCCGGGTCGTCGCTGGCTGGCGATATTGGTAATTATAGCGGGCCATTTCACCCTTTTTCAGCTGAGCGCACTTACGACTGAGCGCAGAGTTTGCACTACTGACTGCAGATGTCGCAGACCGCTTGGCATGACCCTTGCCTCGCGGCTTTGCACAAGTCGACTTCACGGTCGCAGACTTTGTTTTAGGGAATATTTTATAGGCACGACCATCCTTGCGGCGAACTGTGTAGCCAATGCGCCGAGTTGTCTTGCGGAATTTCCGAGTATACCCTTTACGATATACATAGCCTTTTGGGCACTTGCGAGAAGATGATTTTAGGAGGTTGCTGAAGACACCACCACCAAGCCATTTCTTTGTCTTGCGAGCTTTTGCAGATGCAGATGCGGAGGCAGTATGAACGCAGCGTGTCGGAAAACGTTTTCCAGACTTACGTGTATACCCTGTCTGCTTCCGATATCCCGCAGGACAGCCAATAAATGGATTATAATATATCGATTTCTTGAATTTACCAAGTAAGTCCATATTACTGTAGCGTTGGATTTTATTCATTTGCGGCGACGTCCTACTTATTCACAAAAGGCGCCCGCCGTAATTTTTGTTTAAGTATACTTTTATACTGAATCATATCTGCTCTATATTGTTGAAGGCCAGTTAGGAATTTTTCAATAATTGCACGGAGTCCATTATTTTTTAATTGCAATTTATTTAAAACTGCAAGATCGCATGTAGTCGAGGAGTCCAATGCAATTGCACATTTATATACTGCTTTTAGGAATGTGATATATTGCTGAGGGACCTCTGAAGACTGACTTCCAAGTGCATCCAAAAATGCTGTGTAGATTTCCTTTTTAAACGTATTTACATATATTTCCAGGTCAGTCAGCTCGCTGTCAGGCGGAAGTTGTTGGGACCGTGCTATATACTGTGCTGCACGCACATCTGCACCGCCATCCATTCTCTAATTGGTGCGCCGAAGAGATTAATCTGAACAGAACGCTTTCCAAATGCAAACGGCCGATAGGCCAATTCCTACAACTGCTGCAAATGTCGCAACCTCCCTAAATGCATTATTGTAGGGCTCATATGGAGCCATGCCTTCAACTGCCTTATATTTTGGTTTCGTCGCCTCAATTGCATTGGCGAGCTCCTGTAAATTTCCAGAGAACTGTGCAAGAAAATACCATTGTTTGATAACTTCGGCGACATCATTAACTGCCTTTTCAAATTCTGCAGGACTGGCATTTAGGGATGGCGGCGTCACCGTGCCAGTCGCCACATAATATGTCTGTAAATAAGCAGTCGGGACCATACCCGTTTTCACAGCAGCCTCTACCCAATATTTCACATAATTATTATATGCCCGCACATTGACGGCTTTATCTACATATTGCACACGGTCTGCATCTTCATCATCTCCTGCAGGGTCCACATATGTAGTATCGTTTGCCGGTGGCTTCTGTCCTAATCGCGGTGCATATACATTATCTGCAGTTAGGCGGCCCTGTGTGGCCGCCAATGTTGTGCTAATTGTATCGAGTCTGCTCGCCATGGGACCGCCATCAATTGCTATGGGTGTTACTTGTGTTGCGGATGGTTCTGTGGTGTCCATTACTTAGTTTTATGGGGAGATTATCTTATGGTTTGGCGGGAGGACCAGCTAGTGTCAATCAGCGTTTAAAAAATGCTGATTAATTCTATAACATATACAAGAATGCCGTCGAAAGCACCACCCCCGGTAGAGCGCAAATCGGCCGCAGAGGCAATGGCGGAAGCTGCTGCGCGCCCCCTCGACTTTGATGTGAATGAGCGCAGTGCAACTCTGAAAGAGAATCTGCGCAGAATCATTGAGCTGCAGGATGAAGGGAAAACTGTCGATGAAATTCGCGCAGAGATGCCAGGATTTGTGGAGAAATTCCCAGAGGTGTTCAAGAAGGTGACGACCCCTGGTGCAGACCTGACCCCGCTATTAGGGATGATGGAGATGCTCGACAAGATGGGTGCTGGCCAAATCACGCAGCACAATGCATCCATTGTTATCGGCCAGGCACTCGCCGCCAAATTCATGCCGGCGCATCTGCAGCAGCAGGCGCAGGCGCCAAATCCCTAAATGCTTTCTCAATACTCTCTTCCGTTACCGCCGTCACTTTTGGCAGTGGTGCCACGACTGGTAAATGAAAATGCTTACAGAATTCCAGACTCTCAGAAATATGTTTTGCCCATATCTCTGTGTGTTCTTTTACATTTGCATCCTCAACTAATTGAAGGGTCGCCTCGATTGATTTACATTGTTGGGCTGCATGTGCAACCTGCTTTTCATGCATGGCACTGTCAGGCCCAGAGCCCCAAAGATGGTCTGGTAAAAACGGATGTGCCAAAACCCGCTCAAATACCTTTGCAATCACATCACCAGTCAGTTTACGATAACCAATGCCGATGAAATACTGCTCAGAATTGCATGGCCGGCTTGTTGCAGGTTTATAAAGCGTCCATGTGGCAAAACATGACCCAAGACCCTTCACTAAATCCTCAGTCGCCTGTGTGAAACAGTCGAATATTTTCAATACAAAAATACCACCCTCCACCAAACAGCGGAGCCCCATGAGTGATGATGCAATTAGGAGTGGGTAGATAATCTTCTCCTGCTCCGCATAATTGTCCGTGAAATCAACGCCACCATCCGCCGTGAAAATATGCACGCCCGTCTTACATTCCCCATAAAATGACTGGCGATTTGCAGCATCGAGAATATCACCTGTTTGATTCTCCCCATAAATGATTTTAATGTCAGGATGCTTCTTGAGAAAATTCATGGCCCGCTTCCACCCAGGCACCTGGTTCTCAACCGGCTTCAATGTCATTGCATAGGAACTTGCAATACGTTTTCGCTGCCTGTCCGCCTCATCATATATCGCCTGAATAAATCCGCCTGGCCCCTCACATACATGCGCAGTCCTGAAATTCTGCGTCGTTGGGAAACGCGCAAACATCCCACATACCTGTATCATCTCAATCATTTTAAAATAGGACCGACTCAGCGGATGCAGTATACAAATGGAGGGCGGCGTTGGAATTAGCCCATTTGTTGTAAATACAAGTTCGTAGGGGTTTGTTAATTTTTTATAATATTCCCAGACATCTTCATTTAGACCAGCGAGTCTATCCTTAATTGCAATTAGGGATTGTGGTGTGCGATATAGCCACGATGCTTCAGTTAAAAATGCAGCTTCATCTATTTTCAGAGCAGCTATCTTTGGATTCCATTGGATGAGAGCCCAAGGAGGAGCTTCACTAACAGTCGACATACTTTGTCATTGGCTTGGGAGTTTAGGAGGGTATGGGTCGCCTCTGGCTGCTAGCAAGCGCTTTAGAGCACCTCAAGCTGCCCTAGCAAGCGCCTCAAGCTGCTAGCAGCGCCTGGTGCTCTCCTTAGAGCACCTCCAGCACCACATCATCCTCATCAATGAGCGTCTCAATCTTCGTCGGTCGCATCACATTCGGCTGAATCTTCGACGCAGCGCACGCATCTGCGGCATCCTCACCCAGCATCTCATCCAGGTCACCCGCCTCCTCCTCCTCTTCAATCTCCTCAATCGGCTTCAGCCCCTCCAACATCTTCGGCAGTGCCTGCTCATCCAGCATAATCTGGCTAAATGCAGTTCCTCCACGAATCGGCTGACCCATCATAATATTGGCCGACACACCCGTCACAGGGTCCACCTCACCATACAGCGCAGCCTTCAGCAAGATGCGCTCCGTCTCCTCAAAACTCGCCTTCGCAATTGGCCCAATATCATTCTTATTGATGCCAAAGCGGTCCGCACTCATCAGCTTACCATTCCGAGTCATCACATCGCATAGCAGACCCAAATGGCGGAAGTTGATACCCACCTCCTCAAACAGCGTCACAATCTCATTTAGGAGCACAGCGCGCGTCGCCTCCACTCCTAACTGCCCGTAAATGTCATGCACATTCGTGCTATACAGGCGACTACCATCTACTGCAGGATGATTCATAACCTCCATATAATTGGAGCCATCCGTGTCCAAGATATACTGCTGCACACTCTTATACTCACCATCCACATCCGCCACAAATGTCGTGTCCTGGCGGAATGTGACTGCCTTAATACCAGGCACACCGCGAATCACCGTTGTATTCAACATATTGTTCTGGAACCGCTTGAATACCTCCAAATAATCAATCTGGCCTGAGACCGGTGCCCCTACAATGCGTGCACGCATCACTAGTTTCTTGCTATTGTAATCACTGTATACGAGCTTCACATCATTTGTCCTACTTTCTAGCATGAATGCCACATCATTCATTGTAATGTTCTTGTTGAACATCTTCTCACGGTCCAGCTCCATACGCAGCACATATTTACTGATAATCGTATGCTGCTGCTCGGCCACAGCGTTGTCCTCAATCATCTTATAGAATGCAAGGAGCTCGCGGTCCTCCTCCACAATTGTCTCCTCGTCCGATGGGTCATAATAGATGCCAGACTTCAGCACAATGTCACGCAGCAGAGTCATCTCAAGGTCCTGTGCCACCTCACGCGCCTTCTCCTTCGACTCGCGATACTCGGGCCGCAAATAGACAGTTAGGGATGTTGCCTTCGGGTTCTGCGTCACCTTCAGCAACTCCTTGAGGCGCGGCACACCTCGTGTCACATTGCTCTTGGATGCCACACCTGCCAAGTGGAAAGTGTTAAGAGTCATCTGTGTAGAAGGCTCACCAATAGACTGCGCTGCCAGGATTCCCACGAGCTCACCAGGCTGCACCCATGACTGCCAGTTCTTCACCAGGAGCATCTCAATGAGGGTGTCGAACGCCTTCTTCGTGTAGCGACGCTTGACAATTAGGTTATGAGGTGCAAGGTGGAAACGGAGGAGGGCGGCCCAGATGCGGTTGTAGCTCTGGGTCTTGGTGAGGAGGCGCTTGATACCATCGAGCACGTAGAGGGGTGTGAGGTCTGTCTTGGCTGCGACCGTGAGTCCGAAGCGGACCTCGATATTCTTCATGAGTCGCTCAATATTCACAGGGGAATGCACGCCACCCTGCCGGCCAGACCCGAAAACACCCTCCACCAGCATCTTACGGTCCGCCAGCACTTCCTGCACATAGGAGGCCAGCTCATCAGTGTCCGCCTCACGCTCCAGGCCCTGCTCGAAGATTTCCGTGAAATCGACATCCTGTAGGCCGAACGTCTTCTCAATATCTGCGCGAGTCAACTTGCCGAGTGGCAGAGGCTGGCCCTCCAGCTTCGTCGCATTGACACCGTCCTCGCCATAATGGAACTGCACAATGTTCATGTTCGCATCGCGCACCGACCCATCATGCTGCACCACAATGTCCTCCATCGCCTTCACCAGCTGGCGCTGGATATATCCTGTATCGGCCGTCTTCACAGCCGTATCAATCAGACCCTCACGACCTGACATGGCGTGGAAGAAGAACTCCTGCGGTGTCAGACCGCGCAAGAAGGAGGACTCCACGAAACCACGGGCCTCTGCGCCGTCATCATACTTCTTGTAATGTGGCAGCGTGCGGTCCATGTAACCATATGGGATGCGCTTACCTTCCACGGCCTGCTGTCCCACACATGCCATCATCTGCGCAATATTTGTTACACCACCCTTCGAGCCGGCGCGCACCATTGCAGTCATGCGGTTCTCGGATGCAAGGGACTTCTGGCCAATATTACCTGAGTCATCCGTCGCTTTGTTCAGCGCCGAGAATACCTTCGTCTCCAACTCCTCCTGATTGGTCTTTCCCGTGTTATTGTCGAAGAGGTCCAAATGCACCTGCAGCAGAATTTCCTCCACCTCCTTCTTGCGCTTCTCAATCGCATCCTGCATCTCCTTATTGGTTCCCTCATCGGCCACTAAGTCAGAGATACCCACAGAGAAACCGTCGAGGATGAGATAGGACTCCACTGTGTTCTGCAAGCTGTCAATTAGGTCGACGGTCTGCTTTGCACCATAGTCATTGTAGGTAGTGTGGATGATACCCTTGGAGGACTTGGAGAAGATGCCCTTGTCGAATGTGCCCTGGAGCACATCACCCTCGCGAATCTTCACAAAGTTCTCGGCCTCCTGTTTGCTGTCATACATGCCGTTCTCCATCTCGAGGTTGAGTGGAGGGAGGAGGCGGGAAATCACCTGGTGGCCGGTCCAGCGAGGCGCGGTCTCGGACCCAGCACGGGCCTTAGGAATCGTGCCATCGAACCGCTTATTATACATCATCAAGTTCATATATTCGCGCATGTTGAAGCGCGTATTGGGTCGTGTCAGACGATAAGACCCTACCAGCGTATCCTGCACCACACCAATAATGGGGCGCGGGTCACGAGGGGTAATAATCTGCTGAGGGACCGCAGTAATGTTCTCCAGCTCCACGGATGACTCGTAGGACTGGGGGACGTGCATGTTCATTTCCGTTAGGAACCCCTAAGTTTCCAGAGGGGACGGACTATATCTTGTGCCATATCAGGTTGATTAGACCATCATATATGACCCGCTACCATTTAGTCTCTGAACCTTTCCCATATCCTATCATAGCGGACGTAGGGACTTGGCTGCGGATTGCCCATTTTGCCTGTTGAGGCGCATCTCCAATGCTTTTCCTATACCTCCAGTATTTCTCTGGAGCCGGTCTCGGTTTTCATGCAAGACGTTAGGGATTGGAGCTTTAGGGGTTTCCCGTCAATTTGGAAGCGTTGCATACATACGTGTTGACGTATATATACTAGGCAGTTATATTGCTCATACAGCGCTGCACGGCACTCTACAAGCAGAGAGAATTACACCATTAATCTCACTAGGGGTTCCTCTCACCCTAATAAGTGGCTACCTGTTGGCGACAAAACGAACTATCGCCATCAAAATCCGCATTGTATGCAGAGCACACAGAAACGTTGAGGCGGAAGGTGTTATAAGGCAGCACCTTCGCTTTGTGTCCCATCATGCTCATGCGGTGGAGCGTCGGCTGACGATTGAAGAGCACTGTATCACCGTCCATTAGATGGCGGTGCACCACATCACCTGCGTAGAGAACGAGCTCACGCGTGTTGATGTGGCGAAGGCTAATCATGCGTCCATCAGCGCGCACCAACGTCTTGGCGCCTGGATAGGTGTCTGCACCATTCTGGACAAACTTATAGAGCTTGTCGCGGTTGAATGCAGTCACCCGCTCAGGCACCGTCAAGTTCATAGCAATCTTCAAGGGCACACCCAGCTCCGAAATCGAAATGTTCGGGTCAGGCGTGATGACAGAGCGCGCGGAGAACTCCACGCGCTTGCCCTGAATATTGTAGCGAATACGGCCCTCCTTGGACCCTAGACGCTGCTGGATGGATTTCAAGGGGCGGCCAGAGCGCTGTGCACTCGGTGCCACACCAGGAATCTGGTTGTCCACCAGAGTCGCAACGTGATACTGGAGCACATTGACCAACTCATCAATTACATACTTGGAGGACTGGTTCTCAATCTTCTGGGCAAGCGTCTTATCTGCCTTGATGATTTCGAACAACTTGTGGGTCAGGTCATCTTCGGACCGCTGATTGTTATCCTGAACGACGGATGGCCGCACCTGTGGTGGCGGAATCGCCAAGACGGTGCAAATCATCCAGTCAGGACGGCAGAAGCGGTGATTGAATCCCATGAAATCCACGTCCTCATCGGAAATGCGGCGGAAGAGCTGCAGCACATATTCCGTCTCCAGAATCTGCTTACCCTCCGCCATGGCCTGGCCGAAGTTCGCCTCTACGCGCGCAATACCCTCGCGCTTGTAGTTTGCAGGCTGAACAGCGCCACAGCCGTCCTCGTTATCCTGGCCACACCGGCTAATTGCCGCACAAAGCTTGGACACCTCCTTCCAGCGCGCCTCGCCGCGCTTACGCGCAACTGCGGGAGCTACATGCTCTTTATCAACAAGGAGCTTCGCACACCGGATACAGACGCATCGCATAACTTTTAGGACAGTTTCGAAGAATTGGATATAGAATACGGGCCTCGTCAACTTGTAGTGACCGAAGTGACCAGGGCATCCGTGATTTGTCTGACCGCACGAGCGGCAGACTTTCCCATTTTCAAGCACACCCATACGCGGGTCAAAGAGTCCATTGATTTTCGGCTCCGAGCCCTCATAGGTCGCATGCGTCGTTACTTCAACGACGGAGCGGCGTTCAATCTCCTCTGGCGAGAAGATACTGAACTGGATACCTACAATGGACTCAATGTCGGAAGAATGCTGGTTAAACCCTGACGGCATCTGAATATACTTTCGATTGGCTTGTGTAACTTTTACACGAGCCAAACTCTAGAATCAATTTTCGCGACGAAGCTTTAAACTCACCTGCCAGCCGTTAAACTTAAGAAATGTGTGCAATTAGAGAGATAATAAGCTGCAGTATAATGGCCAATGCCGAAGCCGAAGCCGAAGCCGATACAATTGAAGTCATTGACCCTGGGACTGGGGCTGCCTGTCGCCTAATTGGCCGCATTCTAGAACAATTTACGACTGAAAAAAGTCATATTATTTTAGCCAATACAGCAGCTCATGGCCAAGTAGTCATTATTAATAAAGAAATACAATCGTCGGAGCGTGATGAAAAAATATATCACTCGGCGCTCGTCAGACCTGCAATTAGAGGGTATGAGGGGCGTGTGGTGATTCTTGGGGGCGGCGAGGGGTGCACTGCACGCGAGGTGCTTGCATCTGCGCCTGCGGCTGCCGTTGACCAATATGATTATAACGAGGAGTTTGTGCAGTGGTCTAAGAGAGCACTTAGGGACTGGAATGAGGGTGCATACGAGAGCCCACGGCTGCGCCTCCATTTTGCAGATGCTTTTAGGGCTGCATTTGGGCCGGCAGATGCGATTATTATCGATATGTTTGATATAACTGAGGAGAACTGGCAGGCATATAAGGAGCTCATCTGCAAATGCAGTCTGCGTCTGCGTGCAGGTGGCAGACTGACTGCCTACTTGGGGGATGACACTGCAAACCTGCAGGCAGCAGTCTGCGAGTTGCAGACTCTGCTAACTGCAGATTTTGCGGTCAGCAGCTACACGGCTACGATTCCTAGTTATGGCGGGGAACATCCCTCATTATTTTTGAAGGTTGAGAGGACTGGCTAGCAGTCTGCATGGGCTGCTCTGCAGCTGCAGGGAAGTATTTAGTGTCCTGTGCCTGGCGTGCTGCAAGGAGTGCACTGAGGCCTGATTCAAGTTGCTTGGCGGCCTCTGTATTTGGAGGGCGTTCTGCCGTGGTTCCGGGGCCCCATCTGCAGCGAGCACAAGCACTCATCTAGTGGGGGGAAACAAGTTCCCCCCACACCCCCGTTCCTAAACAGCTCGGCCCGTAGCTGCTTTGCAGCCGGGCCTACGCTCAGAGGAGTAACATTTATCTACGTTGTTTTCTATTATATAGAGGCATGTATCCCCAAAAATTCGCGCATCTTTTCCTCCGTAGATGAAAAGAATCCTGAATAATCCTGGGACGACCCTACAATATCTGACATGCTCGGCAGCTGGCGGGCAATTAGAGGGTATGTAGTCAGCGATTTCATATGTTTGTCGAAATGCACGTCACATGGCCCATCCTCCTCGCGCCATCCAGCAATCTTATCATACGCCTTGTCATTATATAATATGAAATGAGCGGCATACCCATTCGCTTTCATTAACCGGCTGCCCGCATCAAATAATTCAATATTTGATATATAAGTAATACCTCCATTAAAAAATTCCCATTTATCGCGATTGGCCCAGAGGAATGGTAGGAGTGTGAGGAAGCGCTGCCAGTCTTCGCGGCTAAATGTGCAATCATCTTCGAGGACGAGGACCCAAGGAAGGCCTTGACTTTTTGCGAGCGCGGCGCATTTTGCATGGGAGAGCGCACATCCGTGCCATCCAGGCGACTTCTGGACGGCCGATATACGCTGTGCTTGTATTCCACATTGCCTGCAGAGTTTCTGAATGTTGAGCCATCTGTCGGAACGACTGTCCAAATTTATTACATAGACTGTTAGAGGCGGAACGGAATTCATTACTTAAACTACTGAATTAATTTTAACGATTTCAAATACGATTTGATATATTCTTGACCATTATGTAATTCATATACAGGGTCGCCAATATTTATATCAGATTGAACAATTGCTTGTATCGATATAAATGGATATGTTCCAGCCATTTTTGTAGCCTCTTTTAAATAGTGGTCAAAATGCCCGCCTTCAATTGTCCAGCTTCTAATTGCATTATACGCTTTTTGCTGAACAAGTAGAAAATGTGTGCACGGCCCTTTTATATGGTATAAAATTGGATTATGTGAAATCATATCAACATGGCTGGGAATGCCTGTGCCACCGGTGAAAATATCCCATTTATCACGATTGGCCCATAAATATGGAACAACTGTCATAAAACGCCGCCAATCATCGACTGAAAATGCGGCATCATCTTCGAGGACGAGATACCAGGGATGCCCAGCAGCTTCTGCGGCCTCTGCCACCTTTTTGTGCGAAAGCCCACAGCCATGCCATCCGGGACTCGCTTTGACTGCACTTATGCGGATAGGCTGAATACCTGCCGAAAAACATTGCTTCCGTATTGTTTCCCAGCGGTCTGCACGATGGTCAAGATTTATAACATACACTGGAATTGACGGGATACTGTTGACACTCATTATTAATTAACTAGAATAATTTAAACAAACATTCATATTTGTCGCCAATCTGCGCGAGTCTAAAATAAAAAATATGACAGCAAATATGTGGGCAGTCTATCTTCTCCTAAATGATGCAAAGACTCGCAGTTATGTGGGTGCAACAGTGGACCCAAATAGACGTCTCCGTCAACATAATGGAGAGCTGGTCGGCGGTGCGCGAGCAACTGCGGGCGACCATTGGACCCGCGTCTGCCTGGTTCGCGGCTTCCCCGATGAGCGCGCTGCGCTCCAATTCGAATGGATGTGGAAACATCTTACACGAAAGATGAAACCCGCAAGTCCTCTTGAGCGACGCTATAAAGCACTCCAAATGCTAGTCGCCCTCGGCAAATCCTCCCGCACATCAACGCCCTTTTCTAGCTGGCCCAGTCCACTTATAATTGAAAAACAAGGGGAGAAGCCGTCCTCAGCAACGCAGCCCTCCGCAACAATCCAACCTTCCAATAATATACAAACAACCCCATCGATTGATTTTTTTCTTAGACTTCATTAATGAGTTGGACATACGTTCTAATAGCAGTTCTTATAAGTGCATTTATATATTTATTATTTGCAAATAATTACGTAAGATTTGCAGAGCCATTTTATTCTGGGAATCGTTGGGCTGTTATTCAATATGATGATCGCCCATTATCAGATGCTGATAAACAACTTTTGGAGATTAATAAAACATATTGCAAAAAACACAATTATGACCATATTTTTGTATCAAGCGGTTATGAACATCTCCCTCCATATTGGGTAAAAGTAGAGCTTGTAAAAAAATATTTAGATTCATATGATGGGGTCCTTTGGATTGATACAGATGCAGTTATTGTAGACCATGACATGCCTCTTGAGAAGTTGAGTGCGAAAGCGTTTTTTTGCTGTCCTGACCCGCCTTTTTGGTCCGCGCCATTTAATGCGGGTGTATGGGGAGTGCGTGCAACGCCTGAGGGGCAGTCAATTATGGATGCATGGATGAAGCTATTTTATGCGAGCGCTGATACGTGGTCAAAAGGTAATGATGGAAAATGGTCAACAACTGGACCATGGGCCGGCGACACATATGAGCAGGGTGCGTTTGGACAACATATGATGACCGGGCCTTATAGCTCATATATTGATAAACTTCCCTACGAACGTTTCCAGGGCGTAGACGCAAGCGCAGACAGCGCTTTTGCGCTCCATTTTTCAAGTCATCAAAAACCCCTCATTGGAAAATTTATTGAAGAATGGCTCTCCACAAAATAATAACCTCTCCAAATAATACAAATGTCCACAATAATTCCAGTAAAATTACTCGGTCTTATACAAACTGTCCCTACTCGAAATGTAAAAATAATGGCCGTAAATTCGTCAATTCAATTACACGTTGAGGTCGCGCCCTTTAATGCAACAAATAAAGGAATTATATGGACACTTGTTGGAACTGGCTCAATAAGTCAAACAGGTATTTATAGCTCAAGTGGAACTGCAGGTGTTGCATGTATACAGGCAGTTAGTGCGGCAAATCCTACAATCAAGAGCCGTGCATACATTATAAATGTCATTGTGCCCCTAACTGGATTTCAAATTGCTGCAAGTAGCACAGATATTTACCGAACAATTTCGAAAAAACCATGTGTAGCTTTCTTAAGTATTATTCCGAGCCCCCCGGATGCAACTTCCAGAAAAGCAACATATACAATTGATAATAAAAATATAGCAATTGTAAATGCAAGTGGTATAGTTATGGCGCAAACTGCGCTTGGAACTGCAACAATTACTGCCAAAATTGCCGACCCTATTAATGGAATTCTTCAACAAACAATTCAAATACGCAGTCTACGCTAAAGTAATGCACAATGATAATTTAACGAAGAATAGACGCATTAACCGGCTCACTCAAATCGTGCCCTAATTGCAGTGTATATGTCTGTGTTATCAAACAAAATACATTGCACAATATATTTAATAAATGCTCATATATATAAATACCATCAATCGATAATATATCTACAAAAACGGGTGCATTATTTTGATTAAATACTATATCATACACTGGGGTTGCACTATGATTTAATTTAACTTTTTGTAATATATCATTATTGTTAATAAGTATTCCTCTATGTTGAATTACCTCATTTACTAAATTATCATCACAAAATATATCAAAATCAAATAATGTAGCATAATTTTTTGTAGTTTTACTTGTTTCAATACATGCCACAATAATTGCACTCATATAAAGCATAAATGGTTTATATGCTGAAATAATTGTAAAATCTAGCAAATCGCGATTATGCAAAAATCCTGGGCGCTCCAATTCATTTGTTACAAATGTAAATTTATCTTCAAAACCCTCTAATTGTATTTTCCCAGTGAATAATGTATCAATTCGATGTGTTATATACATATCATATGGGGCCGGATTTTGTTTATATACTTCTGCCAATAATATATGAATACGTTTGTAAACTACATATATAGGATATATAGGTGTTTTACGCTCAAAATTATAAAGTTGTATGAATTTTAGGGAATTTGTTCTATTATATGCAGTTTTCAAATCGCCCTCTAATTGCTCAACAGTTTCATAATTATATATAGATTTACCATGTGCAGCTGTATCGGGTCTGCCATATGTTAAGCCAGTGCCTTCAAAATCGGTATTTATAATTATATCAAATTCATATTTATCACTATTAGGGATTATTAGATGACTAAACAAATTGTCGGCAGTTTGTTTGAATGTTCGTGGAAGTCCAAATAAACATATTAATGCACGTTTCTTCATATTACTCTACTCTCATAATTAATTAAATGCCCCAATACGCGTTCCAAGAACTTGATATTCAATAGGAAGACCAGCAATTAGGTCAGATTCGGTCATTTGTTTGATGCCTGCATCTCGCTCTTTCATCCACTCCTTTAAAAGCGGGATATCAGCTGTTGTTGGCACATGGCTCGTAGCCAACTGAACAAGTGTACCGGGTGACGTGCCAAATCCTTCACGGCGCCTAAAAATGGCGAGAAATAGAAGAGAAACAATTAGGAGGGTGAGTAGGGTTGCCACGTTATTCATTCTGATAGTTGGGGTGATTTTATTGGATTTTGTAAAGTATAGCTAAGACTAGATATGGCAGCACCCGAGGCAGATGCTGCCGCGGCGAGTGCTGCTGCTGCCGCTGCTGCAACAAGCATTGTTGTATATAAACCTGAAGCGGAGCGCTTTCGAATCAATTTGCGACCGTCTGCAATTGGTATCAGCGCCGGTCTTGCTGCAGCAAATGTAACACATGCAGTTATGGACCGTGCTGTGCAGGCGACATCTAGCACTGCAGCGGCTGGCCTTCATACAGTTGGATTTGTTGCCGAAAAGATTGCGGAATATACACTGGGGCCGACTGCAGGTATGAGTGTGATGTATGCGCGCCATGTTGCAGCTGATACGGCGCGCAATTCAATTCGAGCCTATTCTCCTCTCACAACGATGCTAGCGAGTGCAGCGATTGGCACAACAACTGCATATGCAGTTACGGCAGGTGAGGCAATTCTCTCTACAGCTGCACCCCTAATTGCATCCGCTGCAACAGGTGCCGTAAAATTCACAGCAAATGCTGCAGGGCAGTTTTATAACTCCCTGCCATCACGTGACCAGCTTTTCTCAATGTTTCGACCTCGCGTGCGCATTACAGGAATTCACATGTCTGCACCTGCGCCTGCGCCTGCACCTGTAGATATGCCACCACCTGCATTTGGCTCAGCGATGTCGAGCGAATTTCCTTCGAGTCCCAATTATGTTCCGCAAACTCGCGTAATTGCATCAGTTAGCAGATTGGAGGAATCTGTAGAGCAGACAGGATATTCCACAGAGCAGCCTACATCTGCTGCAGAGTCTGCATCTGCGCCAGGCGAGGCACCTGCAGCAGGAACTACTGCGCCACCACCTACTCCTGCCCTGCAATCTGCAGCCGCAGATGCAGATTCCCTGCCACCCCTGAAATTTGAGGAGCCTACAATTTAACTCCTAAAGCAAACAAGATATGCGTAAACAGAGAATGCCGCCTACAATCCTCGTATTTGATACCGAAACAAGTGGGCTTCCAAAGCGCGCTGGTTTCGAGAAACTGATGCCTGCATGGGATACAAAATCATATGATACATGTCGCGTCATCCAATTAGGGTGGGCTGTATATACGATTGATGGTCATTTAATGCGTAAACGGTCCGTCTATATTAAACCTGATGGCTTTATTCTCGGAGAGGACGCTGCAAATATTAACAAAATTACAATGGAGCAGCTTCTAGCCGAGGGGGCGCCAATTAGGGATGTGTTGCGGGAGTTTGAGGCCGAGTTGGGACTTGCTGGAATTGTAGTGGGTCACAATGCACGGTTCGATGTCTGTGCTCTGGCGAGCGAGGCATGGCGTCTCGGCCTCACTGATGTGGCCGCTGCAATTGAGGGGGCGCCTGTTCATTGCACAATGCGACTGGCAAAGGAATTCTGTGGGGCTCGCAATCAATATGGGGTGAAATTCCCGCGACTTGCTGAGCTTTATAAGAAGCTGTTCGGAACAGAGCCGGCTCTGCAACATGATGCACTGGCTGATGTTGAAGCGACGGCGGCCTGCTACTTTCGACTGCGGCAATTAGGGGTTCTTCTCTGAGCTGGCTGCAAGGAGGCTCTTTATTTTGACAAGATGCCCCTCTAATTGTAATATATCAGGTGCAAATTGTGTATTTACAGTTGGCTCAGGAATCATAAAATGGCGATTTTCTAACATTTCGGATGTGTGCCAATAACATATATTCGGGTTATTTAAATCTAGTAATTCAATGACAGCTGTCCCTTTTGGGCAGAAAACAGTGTTTGAGAGGCCGGCGCCATGCGGAGCAAACACATATTTTGCCTTGCTGAAAAGAGATGCTGCCTCGGCAATTGGCTGGCGATTGAAAATATGCCATTCAACATCTGGGAATGTGCGTTTTAGGAGAGCAAACACCTCCGTTGCATTTAGGAGTTTACGCAGATGTTCCTCTCTATATATAAGAATGCCGACTGCGCCGCCTGCTGCTGCTGCTGCGCCATCAGAAATACAACCCCTGGACTCAATGATGGCTTTCTGCAAAGCAAACTTGCGTGGCGATGGTAGGCCACATTCAATCATTGGCATTCGATATATATATTTCGGTTTCTGATTTGGCATTTCATAAATGAGTTTATTGTTGACACCAAACCAGCGCAGGATTGGCTCTGCAAATGAGGACCTATTTAGAAGAATGGGATATGGTCTGTTAATTTCGAGAATTGCTGGCAAAATTTCTGTCATAAAATGGTAGAAGCCATAGCCCCAAAGTGTGCGCGTGTCAATTAGGGACTCGCTTTCATCAGAAGAAGGTGGTAGCCCCGTCGCTAAATGCAGCTCTTCAGTTGGTTGCGCGCCGCCAAGTGTTGTGATTTTTACTGTATGAGATGGGAAATTCATAAAATGGTCCGTGAAAGTTTCATCTTTTAATTGAAAGAGCTTTATTAACTTATTTTTTGTTTCCATTTCATGGCAAAGAAAAATAGGGGCATTTCTTTTAGCACGATATATATTAAGCAACTTATCTTTTATATTTGTAGGATTATCAATAAATAGATGTTTATTTATAAAAATAATATAGCTCCCGTATTGTGTGGGGGTTGTTGTAGCCATTTAGACGGTTGCTCTACCGGAAGAAATAGTGGGAGGAAATATAAACTCGTCTACATAAATGACATGACCTGGTAGGGCAAATCCAGCGCGGCTTTTAGGGGCCTGGACAGGTGCAGTTGTTCTGTAAAAAATATAATGGTGCTGTTGGCCAGGCGGCGGGTTAGGTGGCATATAGGGGAGAATATGTCGCCCGTTGCGATATATCCAATGGATGAAATGTGGTTGGGGTGCATCAGGGTCGACGAGGAGGAGTGTTTCATTTGCGGGGAGATTTTGGACGACTGGGGGTTGCGCGGCTGGCGGGCCAGCAGCGCGGATTAGTTTGACAGCTTTTAGGGATTGTTTTGAAGGATAGGGTGTGTTTTGACGCCGGCCGCCGCGACTGCGGCTGCGTCGCTTCCGTGTTTTCACCATTCTATCTGTCTGCTAATTGATAGGTTGGGATTTTTGGCGGGTGGCTCTGTCGTTTCGAGCACGGCGTGCTCGTAAGAACTTTGATATATATGCAATTTTATCTTCATCTGTTGCATCACCCTCTAATTGCTGTTTGAACGATTCCCATCTAGCAATTGCTGAAGGCTCTTCAGAATTATTATCTTGTTCATCAAGCCATGTTTTAAACATGTCCAATTCATTTTCTTTGTATGCTTTTAGGATAGATGCAGAAGGCCATTGTTGTCTTTCAGATGTTGTTGGCGCTCGCTTTTTATTGTATTTAGCTACAATTTTATTATGACGTTTATTTCGAAGCTCTTCAATAAATGTGCGAATAATCGGTTCTGCGGCCTCTAATGTTTCAGCTGCTGTGACATCAGTTAGGAGTTGTGCAAATGATGTTTCCCATTCAGGCCCTGACATATTGTTTGCAGTCTCACACCATTCTTTGTAGGGGGCAGAATTATTTGCTTTAATATATTCATAAATTTGTTTTACTTTCCATTGTTTTGGGGGTGTATGTGGCACTGGTTGCTTTACTTCTACTTTTATAGGTTCTTTTGGCTCTAGTTTTGTTTTTTCTTTTATAAGTTTTGGGATAGTAATAATATAATCACTATTTTGAACTAATTTATCAAGCTCTGCAACAAATGCTTTTGCCTGGGCTAGTTTTTCTTGAATTGTAAACTTTGCAGACTTACTTGTTGCCCAACGGCGTGCACTTAGTTGAGTTGTTGCATCATTCTCTGCGCCAACCTCTTTTTGGTTTTGGATAGGATGCCCTTCAACAGTAAAGAACTCTCGTGTAGTATTATTAATTTTTTCATTATAATAAACTACAAATTTTGGAACCATATCTTCAGTTATTCCATCAGGTAATCGACGTGCATTTTTATGGCGCGATACTTTTCCACGATTTTGATTTTGCAGTGACTGAGTTGCTAGCCGAAGATTTGAAAGTCTATTATCTAATTTATTTCCATTAATATGGTCAACTGATAACTGCCCTTTGCCGTTCCCACGATGATTTAGGAGTAGTTGATGTAAATATATACATGTTGACTTTTCATTCTCAGTTATATGTGCAGCAGCATAACCACATTTCATTATAAACCACGAAATCATCTTTTCATTATATGTTCGTATTTTCAAAAGCGTAGCAATGTTATCTATAATAACATATACACCTGGATTACAATGCATTAAAATACATGGATTTCCAGTCTCGTCTGTTGCTGTATATGCATGATTTAATTCAACACCAGCACTTTTTCCTAGTTTTTGTTTAATACCATCGATGCGTTCAATTAGGATGTAGCCTGGTTGAATATCTGCCATAGTGAGTTCTATTTACAGAATCCACCCATTTCTTTAGGTTCAATTTTACTAACCTTGTATCCAGTCGCGTATACATACCATGCATTACATGTAGAACATTCTAGTTTGAACACAGAACATTATAATTCATAACATCATCTCATTATATGACTTGATATTATGATATATTTGGTTGTTTTATATGAATATTATATAAATATTGCAATGTAAACTGCAATAATGAACTTAGTTGGAGTATGCAAGCGTTTGTTCCAGCTTGGCAAGTTGCCAAGCTCTTATAAGCTCTCCTTGTATGCTAAATGAAAGTAGCATACAATTCCTCTTATAAACCACATCTCTGTGGGGACGGACTTTATCTTAGGCCTTTCAGCCCACCGACATTAAGTCTCTGAACTGCATCCATATGATGAACCAACGCCGGCTCCATAAAAAGGGAGGGGCGTGGGGAACCGTAGGTTCACCACTTAGGACTTGGCTGCGGATTATCCCTATTCATTTACTTCTTACCATACCCACGAGTTTCCCCTTGGTGCCACTGGGCAGGTCTTTCGACCCCAGGGCGGTATAAATGACTTGACAGACCTTCCCGCAATTTGACGGTGTTGCCCATTGTGTTATTTAACACAATTTTCATTGGACTAGCACTTCTTTTTATGAAGCACTCTTGGCAGCTCTGCATATTTTCTAACACATTAATTAGAAAATGCCAAACCGCCCATACCAGACATCACGCGCAGCACATTGTAGTTTGTAGCATAGACGCGCACAGTGGAAGAGGTTGTGGTGCCCACGGCGTTGTTGCTCACAGTCAGGATCAGAGTGGTGTTATCGATACGAGACAAGTTGCAAGTGCCGCTGGGCTGGTGCTGCTCAGGCTGCAGCGCGAAGGAATACACGTTGATGCCGGTTGCGGGCACGTTGGTGTGGTGCTGGAAGGGCTGCACCTCGTTGAAGTAGCGGCCTTCGCGCACCTGGAAGCGGTCATGGCCGTTCAGCTGCAGCAGGGCAGTCACGGTAGGGTTCTTGCCTGCCATGCCCTCCACGCGGGTCACGGAGTAGCCAGACTCCAGCACCGCGCGGTCCCACCAGTCAGAGTAGTTGAAAGGCTGCTGGCCCTTCCAGGGGTTCACGATGGTGTCATCGCAAGACACGTAGCTGTCGCGCTGCACCACCCACACCAGCTCCTTACAGGGGTGGTTGAAGTTCAGCTTGATCTTGTTGGAGGAGGCAGTGATGGACTCACCGCCAGTGAACTGCAGCACATCAATCAGGTACTCGTGGGACACCTGGGCGAACTTGCGGCGCTCATCGGTATCCAGGTAGATGTAGTCCACATACAGAGACGCAGCCACCAGGCCCTGGGCGTTCACGCGGTCGCGGATGGTGTGGGGGTTGGACAGGGCGGGGGTGTAGTCCCAGCACAGGTTGCGCAGGTCGTTGAACTCCAGGTTGATGCGCACCTCGTGGTACTGCAGAGCAATCAGGGGCAGAGCCAGACCAGGGTTGCGGCAGAACCAGAACTGCAGAGGGATATACAGGGTATACTCGGGTGCGCACTTGCCCACAGACTCCAGGGTGTTGGGCTCGCCGCCCACGCAGTCGCTGTCGCAGTCGATGCCGCCCTGCTGGATCACGTTGGTCAGCTGGGGCACATTGCCCACCATCTTGGCGTAACCGGCCTGCTTGCCGGCCTCCTGGGTCAGCTCATTCCAGATGTGCAGCCAGTCACCATAGTGCTTGTCGATGCGCTGGCCACCGATCTCAATCTCCACGGACTTGATCAGGTTGTGGCCCACCCAGTTCAGCCAGCGGAACTGAGCACCAGAGCCGTCAGCGGACAGGATGGACACGGAGGGCAGAGTGGCCTGCAGATACATACGGTAGATCAGATCACCGTTGCGCTGGATGGTGCAGGTCACCTTCTTGGAGAAGTTGGGAGCACCGTTGAAGGGGTTCTCGATGGACTCCATGGAGAAGTTGGTGTGACGACGATACATGACCTTAAAGACGTATAATACCCTCCCTTTCGGGATATTTAACACGTCGTCACTAAAAGCATTATTGCTTTCTTTGAGGGATTGGACTATAACTTAAGCTATTGGATTTACATCCAATAACCCATCACCATTTAGTCTCTGAACTGCATCCATATCACACGATTCTAAATATTTTGTTGCTAATTCTAATTTCTCTTCAAGTGTTAATTTTTTAGAAGTGAAATATTTTGTTTTTAATGTTGGATGATTTATTACTGCATAACCTTCACCTTGATACATTTTAGGTCGTTCATTTATGTGGACTAAATACATTGGTAAATTGTCTGTTTTATGGCTTTTAGAAAGTGCTAGTTTATGTTCATAGCACAATTGTTTTCCATAAAAATGATGTTTTATACCAGATTTTGCATCTGATATTTTAGCACAAGTTTCAACTGTTCTTGGTTTACCAAAATTGTGATTTTTCTCACCTAATTTTGATTCACGCATTCGCTGTTTTGATGCATCACTATGTTTACCATTTGAACCACCAGCTCTGATATTATAGCCATTTGGTTCAATAGTATTATATTGTTCAATGAATTTTATTTCATATGTATTTAGCTCATTATCATCAGTTTCAGCTAATACTTCAACTGTAAATGATTCAATACCATACTTTCTAATTGCATGTTCTAATATAACACATGTTCCTGATAGTGCTGCATGCTCTAAAACGCGTTTTTCAACAGACCGTCTTGTTTGACCAATGTATTTTTTCCCGCTAGGCGAGGTTAGACAATATATATATCCCATTATTTTATAATTGCAACAAATTTTTAAGTATGTGACTTAGGACTTGGCTGCGGATTGCCCATTGTAATATCTTTTAGAATGTTACCATACCAAAGTGTGTTCTTTGCCAGCTATCCTTTTCAAGATAACCTTGGTTCTAAAAGCTTTAGGGTGTTCCCGCAATTTGATGATGTCGCAGTTTGATAAATCAAACCACTAGCACCCGTGGCTTTGCGTTAAAATGCAAATCAGGAACCACTAACGGATTTGTCGGAGCAATTATTCTTATTTTTGCTCCCCGAGTGCTTTTCAACCCCCTAATAAGTTGAGGTAATCTGAGGGTTACCGGTTAGGTAAACATCCTGGGCACCGTAGGCGACGAGCTGCATTAGACCACCACCTGTCATCTTTTATACCCGGGATGAAGAAATATTTTTTGAAATTTAACATTTATGGACTGCGTTTGGCACCTTTTTAGCTAATCTTTTTGAGCGCCAATATTCAAAATTAACCGTATTTCCTATTAATTTTCATCGACAGCCTAAAAGCGACAAAATTAAACAGAACAATGATATCGAGCAGCTCGGCCAAAAAGCCCGTCAAACGAAATCCCCTCGAATCCCGGTCCACTCTTGATGCAATTCATACATCGCAAGTTAATCAATATATGAATAATGACCAAGAAATTGCAAAAATCACGAAAAGGCTGAAAGAGCTGAATGAGCAAGACGGCGCAGTAGGGGAGTTGCAAAAACACTCAACCGAGCGTGAAAAAGAGCAGTTAGAGAGGCAGCTGGAGCGCCTTGAGAAGAAAGACGACTTGATGAATTATTATTTGGAAACCGGCAATCTAGTGTTCGAGTATTATGACATGCAAGAGAAAATTGCGGCGGGCGATAGTGTTGCGAGCAGTGCGCTAAAGGCCCGTCCTGGCACAATTTTTGCGGCACTGGAGGCGGCAGCTGCGGAGGAGGCCGCACCATCGCCGAAGAAAGATATTCCAACATTTGACCGTGAAAAACTCCTCGACAAATACTTGCAAATTGTTGACCCCGAGATTGCGCGCAACATTGCAAATGCCGGCGATGATAGTTGGGCCGAATGTAAGCAGTGTGGCAATGACATGATTTTCTCCATGAATGAGGCATATATTTCATGCGCCAGTTGCGGCTACCAAGACTTCATCCTAATTGACTGTGATAAGCCCTCCTATAAGGACCCTCCTCGTGAAATTTCCTATTATGCATACAAACGTATTAACCATTTTAATGAATGGCTTGCACAGTTCCAGGCCAAGGAGAGCACAGAGATTCCTCAGGAGATTTTTGATGGAATTTTGCTTGAGCTGAGAAAGGAGCGTATTACAAATATGGCAACGCTGAAACTATCGAAGCTTCGTGAGATTTTGCGGAAACTGAAATATAATAAATATTATGAGCACATTCCACATATTCTGAATCGCCTAAATGGTCAAAATGCACCAGTTATGAGTCGTGATAATGAGGAAAAGCTCCGTCATATGTTCCGTGAAATTCAGCCGAGTTTTCAGAAGCATTGTCCGAGCGATCGTTCCAACTTCCTGTCATATTCCTACGTGCTTTATAAATTTTGTGAGCTGCTTGAGTTGGATGAGTTTCTACCCTGTTTTCCTTTGTTGAAGAACCGTGATAAGCTCTATATGCAAGATAAAATATGGCAGAAAATATGCGAGGACCAGCGCTGGGAATTTTACCGAACAATCTAAACTGCGCTTAAAAATAGAACAATTAGGATGGTGAAGGCTGCGCTGATTACTGGTATCAATGGACAGGATGGAAGTTTCCTCGCAGAGCTGCTTTTAGAGAAGGGTTATGTTGTATATGGAATGCTTCGTAAATGCTCTACAATTCATACATGGCGTATTGACCATATTTTTGACAAGCTGAAAATTCGGTATGGCGACTTAACTGACCAGAGCTCGATTGTCAATATTTTGAGTGAAATTCGCGAGGAGAAGCCTGCGAGTCTCGAAGTGTATAATTTAGGTGCACAGAGCCATGTAAAAGTATCCTTTGATGTGCCCGAGTATACAGGCCAAACAGATGCACTAGGTGTGCTCCGACTTCTTGATGCAATTAGTCGGCTAGGTATGTGGCCCTATACGCGCCTTTATCAGGCATCTACAAGTGAGCTCTATGGCGGCGTGACAAATGAAGCACAGAGCGAGACGACTCCATTTCATCCCCGCAGCCCTTATGGCGTGGCAAAGCTCTATGCATATTGGATTATTAAGAATTGGCGCGAATCATACGGGGTATTTGCAGTGAATGGTATTCTATTTAATCATGAATCTGAGCGGCGTGGAGAGACATTTGTGACACGGAAGATTACACGTGGTTTGGGTGCAATTCTGGCGGGCAAGCAGCAGTTTATTGAGCTTGGCAATATTTATTCTCAACGTGATTGGGGATATGCACGTGATTATGTGGAAGGTATGTGGCGGATGCTGCAAACAGATGCACCGCAGGATTTTGTGCTGGCGACTGGAGAGACACATACAATTAAGAAATTTATTGATGCAGCATTTAGGGAGGGTGGTATGCCTTTGACATGGGAGGGCAAGGGAGAGCAGGAGGTTGCGAAGGATGCGGAGGGAATTGTTCGTATCAAGATTAATCC
>JACCDO011748639.1_pt1 | contig 30644 bp, 29 predicted proteins | sample 7446101 | NCBI WGS metagenome assembly JACCDO01 (sample SAMN15323440, study PRJNA562643) | freshwater metagenome | isolation source: river surface water | place: USA:Blue River Watershed | collected 2017-08-16
ACTGGATTGATCAATCACACAAGGCCCGTGGCACCCTCCAGCTTGGTGAACCTACATGGATTGCAGAAGCCACAGGAGTTACTGTCCTATCAAATATTCGTTCCCGCGATGTTGTAGTTGGTGGACATGGTGCGCCACTTGTGAGCATTCTGGACCAGTTACTTCTTGGTTCACATAACGAACCTGTTGCTGCACTCAATTTAGGTGGAATTTCTAATGTCACCGTAACCGGAAAAGGTTTGGTTCCTATTGCCTACGACATTGGTCCAGCAAATGGATTACTTGATGCGGCAATCTCTGCTTACACCAAAGGTGCTTCGCATTATGATGAAGGTGGAAAACTCGCTGCAGCTGGCAAGGTAGATGCAGCGATTCTTGCAAAGCTACTCGAAGAGCCTTACTACGCACTTCCAGCGCCAAAATCGACAGGAAAAGAGTTGTTCCATCTTCCATATATCACTGATCATTTTGGTGAGGTATCGACATGGAAGATAGAAGATGTGATGGCGACTCTTCTTGCTCTTACAGTAGAGACCGTTGCCCTCGATGTTGAAAAATATGAAGTTTCACAACTCTTTGTTGCAGGTGGCGGAAGTGCAAACCCTGTAATGATGGCTGCTCTTGCGGCACGTCTAGCTCCTTGTGAAGTTCTAACGATGAGTTCATTAGGGGTTGATCCGCGTCAGAAAGAATCACTTGCTTTTGCAATTATGGGTTTTCTCTCGGCGCATGGTCAGCCTGGATCACTTCCTTCTTGTACAGGAGCAAGCAAGTCAACGATTCTTGGTTCATTTACTCCGGGTACTGGGCCGCTGCGGATACCTACTCCACTTTCAGCAGCTCCAACCAGACTAGTAATCGCTTAAGTCACTCCAAGGTTGCAATGAGTTCAATCTCGAGAGCACCCCACTCAGGTGTCGTGCGAGATTTACCTGTCGGAGTAAAACCGCTCTTTGTATATAAAGAATTGGCGATATCGTTCTTTGCAAAGACCCACAACGTCATCTCCGAAAAACCGCGTGCTCGATTTCTCTCCATTGCCTCTATCAGCGCGCTCTTACCAAAGCCTCGCCCGGAAGAGTCTGGATCCACATATAGAGAGAAGAGATGGCCTCGAGAAGCATCATCGTTATCGCTTCCAATGCGGAATACAGCAACCGTTTTCTCACCATCAGTAAGTAGCAAAGTCTGCTTGTCGCCCGGAGTTTCAATGCTTTTTCCCCACAACTGGGCTGCACTCTCAAGAGTAAAAGAATTCCGAGCATTTTCAGAGAGAACAGATTTGTACGAGATGGTCCAGCAGCGCAGAAATATCTCGGCGATTACCGGAAGATCATCGACAGTTGCAGTTCGAAACTCCATGGTGGTTATTCTATGAGTACGATCAACTTTACTTTAAGTCGCCACGAAGTAGTTTTACGTGAGCCCTTCATCACCGCACTTCGCACTGTCGAACGCTATCCAGTAATCACTTATACGATCGCCGACGAATCAGGAATCAGCGGAATCGGTGAGGCGGTGGCGACGCCTGCAATTGTTGGAGATTCACTGGAAGAAATTGAGCGAGACCTTAATGAGAAAATCACGCCTGCACTAGCTGATATGGGCAATCTCGAAGAGGGCTTATTAATTTTGGCAGGACTTCACGTTGCATCAAGTAGCAAAGCAGCTGCAGATGTTGCGCTTCACTCATTTTTTGCAGCTAAAGCTAATCTCAGCCTAGCCACTTTTCTAGGTTCAAAAAATGAACAAGTAAAGACAGATGTGACAATCCCAATCGCAAAAATTGAACAACTAGATCAGATCGTGCAAGATCGAATAGACCAGGGATTCACTTCTCTCAAAATCAAACTCGGTGCCGTTTCACTGCCTGAAAATATTGCGATCATGAAGAGAATCAGCGAGCAGATAAATTCCGAGGTTTCACTACGAGTGGATCCAAATCAAGCCTGGGATTTTTCCTACGCCAGAGATTTTTTAACCGCTTTGAATAAACTTGAGATAGAAATTGATTATTTAGAGCAGCCGGTTGGAAAGAACCAAATTGATGATTTGGCCCAGCTATCTCAGCTTGAATTAGCGCCAATCATGGCCGATGAATCCTTATTTACGATGCGAGATCTTGAGGCGATTATCGAGAAAAAAGCCTGTTCGTGGGTCAATGTAAAACTTCTCAAGAGTGGAGGCATCGCACCTGCGCGAGCCATCGCAGAAAGAGCACTTGCATCGGGACTTAATGTTTCAATTGGAAGCATGATGGAAGGCGAGCGAGGAGTACAGGCAGCTGCGCTTTTAGCTTCTGCTGTTGCACCTAGAGTGATACATGATCTCGATGCCGCATGGTGGCATAGTGATAGCTCAATAAAATACTCACAAGGCGAGTTATCGCTATGAGGTTAGGAAAAATAGTTGCCTCAAGCATCAATGGTGTCAGGACTATCGAGCTAGAAGGTCTACGGAATGAAGAACTTCCCGTTACCCACGAGACTGCATGTGATCTTGGATCTGTAACGAAAATTGTTGCAACCACCTCAATTCTTATGAAATTAATTGAAAATCGAGTGGTTTCACTCGATGATGAGGTCGTGAAGTTTTTGCCAGAGTGGCAGAGATATCCGAAAGTTGCAACGCTCAGAGATCTACTTGAGCATCAAAGTGGATTAACCGAATGGCGTCCACTTTACATTTCACAGGCATCCACAGAATCTGCTCGAGAAGCCATTGCTGCAGAAGGATATAAGTATTCTTCAGGTCGTCATTATTCAGATTTAGGTTTTATTTCTTTAGGAAATGTCATTGTGCAGGTACTTGCCACTGATCTAGACAGTGCCTTTAAAGAATTGATTAGCACTCCGCTAGGACTTACATCCACTCAGTTTGCACATCCAGTGGATCTCACCAATGTATTTGCTTCTTCCTATGGAGATCACGCAGAGTTAGAGATGATTCGGACCCAAGTTCCATACACGACGGCAGAGAAAGTTGATGACTTTCCACGATGGAGAAGTGCAATTGTCCAAGGTGAAGTCAATGATGGGAATTCATTTCACCTTTACAGCGGTGTAAGTGGACATGCTGGGCTGTTCTCGACAGCTACTGATTTACTCAACTACGGAGAAGAGCTTCTCCGAAGTCTCAATGGCGATGGATATTTCAACCAGCAAGTGCTCTCCACATTTTTGACGGTGGGCCGAGATTCCATGCAAGGGCTTGGTTTTAGGAACTGGATCCATGACGGCACCATCGAATACTGGGGCCATACGGGATTTCCTGGTGTCACCCTCGGTATCTCACCCCATCAGCAGAGTGTGTTAGTTCTGCTTACAAATCGACTGCTTACGCATGGAACGCCCGAGAAAACCGAAGATATTTTTTCACTTGTGCGCGATGTGATGCGAAAACGTTATCCGAATTAGAAGTTTTTCAAGGCTTCCAGCCCTAGATTAGTGGCAAGAGTTTTCATAGACTCAGGGCTTCAAGGAAATGTTTTTTCACCAAGAAGGGGGATGGCATGGCACCTACACGCGAGAAGCATCCCCATTACGGAGATCTCTTAGGCGAGATCGCAAATCAAATTCCATCTTTTCACGCGAGTGAAGTAGCGATTGCTGATTCAATTCTAAGCAATCCGGACCTCGCATCCGGAATGAATATCTCGCAGATTGCAGACCGAAGTGGAACCTCTGTTGCATCGGTTGTTCGATTCTGTAAAACACTTGGCTTTAAAGGTTATCCCGAATTTCGTATGGCACTTATTGGCCAGCTCAGCCGTCAAACGGCGCAAGGCGCAGATTTACCTTTAGATGGTGGCATCACTGTTGATGACTCAGCTGTCGAAGTTATTCGGAAAATTGCTTATGCCGATTCGCTTGCAATCAAAACAACTGCAGAAAGACTCGATGTTGAGACTTTTGTGAAGACAGTCGATGCGTGGGACAAAGCGAGCACTATTGGAATCATTGGTTTTGCATCAAGTGGCTATGTTGCAATGGATCTACAGCTCAAACTTAATCGATTAGGTAAGCGCTCTGTCGCCTGGTCTGATTTACATACTGCTCTTACTTCGATCTCACTTTTGAAGAAAGGCGATGTCCTGGTTGCAATCTCCCACAGTGGAACAACGCTAGACATCATTGATGTGATCTCTGAATTTAAGGCTAAAGGAATCACAATAGTTTTAATCACGAATGCATTGCGTAGCCCAGCTACAGCACTCGCTGACCTTGTTCTCTTTACCTCTGCTCGCGAAACCACCCTGCGCAGCGGAGCTACGGCAAGTCGTATTGCCCAATTAACGGTGGTTGACTGTCTCTGCGTCTCCCTAGCGCAGAGAAACTGGAGCGGCACAAAAGTCGCTCTAGATGAATCTAGAGCGGCAGTGGGGCGTCGTTCTGGAAAGAAGTTGAGCGAAGTTGAAAAACCTCGTTCACGACCAACATCCCGCTCTCGAGGAGGAAAATAAGTGAAAATCTCACAACGCCGCAAACGCGGTTTGGTAGCTGTAGCAGTCGCTGCGTCAGTAATTGCTGGCCCAGTAATCGCTTCAATGCCTGCACAAGCAGCAACAGAACTTACATTCTGGAGCTGGCGCACAGAAGATAAGGCTTTCTATGAAGATCAGATGGCTATCTTCAAAGAGAAGACCGGTATCACAGTTAAGTTCACACCATATGTAAACACTGAATACAACGCGATCTTGTCTACAGCTCTCACAGCTGGAAGCGGTCCAGATGTTATGCAGATTCGCCCATACGGCGGAATGTCTACTCTTTCAGATGCAGGTAACTTCCTTGCTCTAACAACAAAGGATGTTCCAGCTCTTGCAAAGATGTCTCCAGGAACCCTTGCTGGTGTTCAGGGTTACACAGTGAAGAAGCAGTTCGGTCTTCCATACGCAACTTCTGTTATCGGAGTTATGTACAACCCAGATCTACTTAAGCAGGCTGGCGTGAAAGCACTTCCTTCAACATACGAATCATTCGTTCGTGTACTTGCCCAGATTAAGTCCAAGGGAATCATTCCACTAGGTAACGCAACAGGAAATGCACCAAGTCTTGAGCAGATGTGGGCAGCAGTTGGCCCAACATTCTATGGTGGTACACCATTCTTTAACGATGTTGTTAAGGGAACCCGTACCTTCACAGATAAGAACTTCGTTGCATCATTGCAGGCGGTAAAGGATCTTGTTCCTTACATGCCAGCAAATCCAGCAGGCGTTGATTACAACACTGCACGTGGACTTTTCGCTAACGAAAAGGCTGCCTTCTACATCGGTGGAAACTATGAAATCTCATACTTCCGCTCACTCAATCCATCACTCAACGTGGCATGGATGCCAGCACCAGCTGCTGCTCCAGGTGCAAAGCGTTATGTAACAACATGGGCAGATGGTGGTTTTGGAATCAACGCCAAGACCAAGGCAAAGCCAGAAGCAATCAAGCTTCTCAACTTCCTTGCGAGCAAGGAATTCAATCAGGCAGCAGCAGATCAGCTTGGTTGGATCCCAACAGCTCCATACATCAAGATCACAGATCCTGCGATCTCTAAGATGCAGAAGTCTCTAGCATCACAAGGAACACCATTCTTGACTGTTGTGGGATTCCGCTTCGGAACTCCTACAAGCTCAGTCATCATGCAACCTGGATTCCAGAAGCTCACTGCAGGCACAACTACAGCTGCAGAACTTGCTAAGGATGTCCAAGCGGCAGTGTCTTCTTGGTATGCACCACAAAAGGGTAAGTCCTAAGAAATAAAGGTCGGGTGCGGAGAGAAATCTCCGCACCCGATTTTTCTTGTTTTATCAGAGCCATCCGAGAAGAGGAATCCGAGTGAAACTGAGCGGCATTAAACGGGAGCAACGTAAATTTCGCTGGCTCTTGCTCTCTCCTGGCTTGCTGATCATTATTATCTTTACCAGCATTCCTGCGCTGACGACGTTGAGTTACGCCTTCTTCGAATGGAAGGGTTTTGTTAGAGGTTCTTGGGCTGGATTTGAAAACTTTAATCGCCTCTTCTCATTCCCATTCAGAGATCAATTCCTCATGGCATTTCGCCACAATACTTTGGTCTTTATTGCAATCATGGTTCTGCAGACTTCTTTTGGTCTGCTCATCGCCTACGCACTCTTTAACTTAACCAGAGGACAAAGATTCTTTAGAACTGTAACTTTCTTACCCGTCATCTTCTCACTGGTGATCGTGGGTTATATGTGGCAGATTCTGCTCGATCCATACTATGGACCAATCAATTTAATTGTGAATGAACTGGGGCAGCCAACATGGGCGCGGGCCTGGTTGGGCGATACCGCCACAGCACTTCCTACTCTCGTCTTCATCAATCTCTGGCGCTGGGTGGGATTCCCAGCAATTATCTTCTTGGCGGGACTTAACGCCATCAGCACTGATTACATCGAAGCGGCCCGAATTGACGGAGCTTCAGAGGGACAGATCTTTAGAAAAATTCTCTTCCCGCTTCTCGCTCCGTCCATGACCATCATTACCGTTCTTACATTTATCGGCGCATTTGAATGGTTTGATCTGCCATACATCTTGGGTGGATCTAACGGTTCACCGGCAGGTGCCACCGACACATTAGCGCTGATGTTCTACAGACTTTCATTTGGTTCAGTCGATTCTGGTGCTAACGAAGTTGGCGTCGGTTCAGCTCTTGGTGTAATTATTTTCACCGTCGTAGGAGTCGGCGCAGCAGTCGGAACCAAGTTACTGCGTCGCAGAGAGGTGGAGATGTAAATGAAGATCTTCATGTCAAAGACTTTTTTCCGCGGGGTATTGATTTTTAACTCTGCAATTATTTTGATTCCTGTTTTCTTTCTACTGAACTCGAGTCTTCGTGAGACCAGTGATTTTGCACGAACCCCTCTCAAGCTTGCAACAGATCCTGCATGGGGCAATTTCGCATCAGTCTGGCAGGACGGTAACTTTGCAACGTATTTGAAGAACTCAGTGATTGTTACAGGTGGTTCACTTGTTCTGATCTTGCTCTGCGCACTCGGTGCAGGTTTTGTTCTTGGACGTTATGACTTCCGTGGCCACAGTTTGATTATGGCCTTTGTTCTATCTGGCATGTTGGTCCCTGCAAAACTTATGATCCTTCCACTATTTATTCAGCTGAAGTGGATGCATCTTCTCAACTCTCATCTAGGTCTGATCTTGGTCTATGCCGCTGGTGCATTGCCTGCTGCGATATTTATTATGAGTGGCTTCTTCAGATCACTTCCTGCAGATTTAGATAACGCCGCACGTATTGATGGCGCATCTGAATTCCAACTCTTGCGTCGTGTCCTAACACCACTAGTCCGACCAGGTTTGGCGATTGTTGCAATTTACTCAGCTATTCCAATTTGGAATGACTTCTTCCTGCCTCTTGTCTTCCTTCAAGATCCTGAGAAGAAGACGATAATGCAAGGTTTGACCATGTTCTTTGGCCAGTACTCATCGCAATGGGGAGTCCTCTTTGCAGGCTTAACTTTGGCTGCCCTTCCGTTAATCGTTCTCTATCTGATTCTCTCTGAGCAATTCATTAAGGGGCTTACAGCCGGCGCTGTGAAAGGCTAGGCACATGGCTTTTCTGGGAATTGATGCAGGCGCATCTTCGGCGAAATGGGCGCTAGCAGATCAGAGCGGAATCTTGGTTACAGGTGTTGCTGGTCCTATCGATGGCCACATCACTCGCATTGAGTCACGCGATCGAATGCAGCAAACCCTTGCGCAGATAAAGTCCGAATTTTCGCAGAATATTGATCGAGTCGTTATTGGAGTTACTGGAGTTGCAGAAACTCCAACAGAGCGAGCTGAAACCATCAAGATTATTTCTGAGATATTTACCGGCTCCACAATTGATCTACTGAGTGATATTCACTTGGCATATCGCGTTCACTTTCCATCTGAGGCGGGAATCTTGCTCTATGCAGGAACCGGTGCGGTGGCGTGCACTCAAATTAACGGCGAACTCAAACGCGTAGGTGGATGGGGCTATCTTCTCGGTGATGAGGGTGCAGGGTATTGGATTGGCCGCGCCGCACTTCGAGCGCTTTTGGTTTACGTTGATAAAGATCAGGTACCTCCGACTGGATCACTCGAGGCAGCTGTGGCGAATGCGACTAACGGTCGAACTTGGGGAGATGTGAAGAATTTTGCATATGGAAATAACCGCAGCGAGATCGCTTCCCTTGCGCGAATTGTCTTTCTTCATGCCGGACAGAATTCTGCAGATGAAATTTTGGTTGAAGCAGCAGATCATTTGATTGCGCTGACAAAGCGCGTTGATGAGATCACGGGTGATGCTTCACTTCCAATTATCTTTACTGGCGGCACTTCGCAAGGAGTGGGTCCACTTAATGATCGCCTTACCGAAAAGTTCGGTAAGCGTTTAACGATCTCTGATCGCGATATTGCACAAGGTGCGGCGTTAATGGCTAAGGAAGCTTCTTCCCAGGGTTAAGAATTCCCTTTGGATCAAAGGCTTTCTTGATTGAACGCTGTAGTTCGATAACTGCAGGGGAGAGCTCTTGAGCTGCAAAGCTCTGCTTAATTGAACCGATTCCATGTTCACCTGAGGCAGTTCCTCCAAGGCTCTGAGCAATTTCAACTATCTCGCCAAAGGCTGCAATTGCACGTTTTTGAGCATCGAGATCACCATGATCATGAACGATTGTGGGGTGCATATTGCCATCACCAGCATGGCCAAATATTCCGATGGTGAGATTGTATTTGGAAGCTAGACCTTCAACACGTTCTACGAGCTCTGCAATCTTTGAAATCGGGACTGCAACATCATCAAGAAGAGTTGCACCAAGTCTTTCCAGCGCTGGATATGCAAGTTTACGTACTCGAATAAATTCAACTGCGTCAGCTGCTTCAATAGATGCCGCTCCTTCGATCAATTCAAATTTCTCGCAGAGGGCGAGTACTTCATCTGCTCGCTCTTGATCTTCATCGAGTTGCATCAAAAGTACAGACCCTGCGACTTCAAATCCCAGCGGATGCCACGCCTGGACCGCCTTCAAAGTCGTCTGATCAATGATCTCAAGCATCGATGGTTTAAATCTCAAAAGAGCTGCAGCTGCGGCCGCTGCATTTTTGATACTTGGAAAAGTTGCAATGATTGTCGCTGGGGTAGCAGGACGCACTGCTAGGCCAACAACGAGCTCTGTAATGATTCCTAGCGTTCCTTCAGAGCCGATCATTAAGCGAGTAAGGTCGAGAGTTGTTACAGCTTTCTTTGTTGCACTTCCAAGTTGAATGATTTGACCATCTGCCATCACAACGGTTAGAGCACGCACATGAGCAGATGTAACGCCATATTTCACGCAACACATACCGCCAGCATTTGTTGCGGCATTTCCGCCGATTGTTGACCAATCTCGGCTTGCAGGATCTGGAAGATAGGCAAGACCGTGATCTTGTGCAGCTTTATCTAAATCTAAATTGACTACGCCAGCTTCAACGCGTGCGATGAGGTTGGTTGTATCGAGCTCAATGATCTTATTCATCTTCTCAAGTGAGATAACAAGCGAGGATGATGTTGCATTAGCGCCACCGGATAGTCCGCTTCCTGCCCCTCGCGCAACGACTGGAATGTTATGTGCATTGGCATAAGCCACAGCCTTAGAGACTTCCTCTGTAGATTTAGCGAGCAGCACAATCGCAGCAGCTTCATGGGCAGCAAATGGCGCTTGATCTTTTGAATAAGAGAGAGTGATTTGCGAATCAGTAATTATCGAAGCGTTCTCGCCCAGTACCGCGCGTAACCCAGCTCCATGATCCATCTGGGAATTTTACCGTTAATCTAGTGATTCAGTGTTGTGGCAGTGAAAATCGTTGACCCTTTTGCTCAACGACTAAACCATCTTCCAGCAAGGTGAGAAGAGCTTTCTCCACTTGTGAGGGGACATCCCAGAGTTGCATGATCTCCTTCTTCCTCAGAGTCGGGTTATCACGAAGCGCCTGCACAATCACCCCTCGACATTGTCGATCTGTTCCATGCCAGCTTTGAGCACGCTTTGGTTGGTCTGAGAGCGGGTAATCAAGACTTCTCCAGATGCATTGATCTGCCAACGGACATTGTCCGCACTTTGGATTCTTCGCTGTACAGATAAGTGCACCGAGCTCCATTGTTGCAGCAGCCCAGATGTGAGGATTCTTTGAAGGAATCAACTCTTCGCGCTTGACTCGTTCAGACTTTGTAGGAGCCGCCGTCGGTACTTCTACACCATCGATGACACGAGCAAAGACTCTACGAATATTGATATCAAGGACAAGTGAGCGACCTTCGAATGCAAAGGCGATGATGGCTGCACTTGTGTAATCACCAATGCCTGGTAGTTCGCGTAATTCAGATTGAGTCTCAGGAATTCGCCCCTTGTGTTTTGTTGAAATTACCTTTGCACATTCGTGAAGTCGTAGCGCTCGACGTGGATATCCCAGACGTCCCCATGCCGTAATTACTTGTGCAGGTGTTGCAGCTGCAAGCGCTGCAGGAGTTGGCCAACGCTTCATCCACTCGGTATAAATTGGAAGAACGCGTGACACAGGTGTCTGTTGCAACATTATTTCGCTAACTAGAACACCCCATGCATCCGTGTTACGCCACGGGAGATCACGCTTATTCTTTTTATACCAGGCGAGAACTGGTTGGTGGAGAGAACTCATTCCCCAGTGATCGCAACCCTCTTTAGGGCTTGATCAAGTCGTGAAATTTCATAAATCTCCATGCCGTCGATCTTTACATCACTTCCAGTGGGAACAAGAGCTTTCTTAAATCCGAGGCGATAGGCCTCAGCTAAACGACGTGAGACACCGCTGACTTTCCGTATCTCACCAGCTAATCCCACTTCACCAATCGCAACTAAATCTGGGGGGAGCGCTAATCCTTTGGCAGCCGATGCAACTGCAAGCGCGAGTGCTAGATCTGCAGCAGGCTCTGACATCTTCATTCCGCCGACGGTAGCTGCATATACATCGCGGCCGCCTACGCGAACTCCAGCACGCAATTCAAGGACAGCAAGAGTCATCGAGGTGCGCGCAGAATCCAAACCACTTGTTACTCGACGAGCATTTCCGAAATCACTTTCACGCCCGGCACTCACCAACGCCTGAATCTCAGCGAGTAGTGGGCGACGACCTTCAAGTGTGACCGTCACACAAGTTCCAGGCACTGGTTCGCTATGTCGAGAGGTAAAGAGACCGGTGGGATCTATCACTGATTCTATTCCTGTATCACTTAGATCAAAGCAGCCCACTTCATCACTTGCCCCAAAGCGATTTTTAATTGCGCGAATAAGACGAAGACGTGAATGACGCTCGCCTTCAAATTGAAGTACAACATCAACGATGTGCTCGAGAAGTCGCGGACCAGCGATCGAACCATCTTTGGTGACATGGCCAACTAGCAAGAGAGTTATATCGCGATCTTTACAGATACGAATGAGTGCGCCAGCAACTTCGCGCACCTGGGTGACACCACCAGGTGCACCATCTGCTGCAGAACTTCCAATTGTTTGCACACTATCGATGATGAGAAGAGCTGGCTTGACTGCATCGATATGCGCAATGACGGCACCGAGATCAGTCTCTGACGCTAAAAACAATTGTGGATCTACTGCATTGATTCGCTCTGCACGAAGTCGCACTTGAGATGCTGACTCTTCACCGCTGATATAGAGAGCACTCATACCTTTTGCTGCAGTTTGTGCTGCAACAGAGAGTAGAAGAGTGGACTTACCAACACCCGGTTCGCCGGCTAGCAAAATTGCAGCTCCTGGAACTAAACCTCCGCCGAGCACTCGATCGAGTTCGCTGACGCCAGTTTCGCGTGCACGTGCTGATGAGAGATCGACATCGCCAATAGGAGTTGCTGCATGTGAGACGGTGCCGGCGACAAGTGAGAGTTTCTTAGGGGCGGCAATCTCTTCAACACAACCCCACGCCTGACACTCACCGCAACGTCCCACCCATTTTTGGGATGTCCAACCGCACTCGCTGCAGCGGAATGGATCTTTCTCGACCTTGGCCATGAGGTGAGCCTAAAGCAAAGGTGTGACGAGCGCGATGTGCGCGAGGCCGGCCTTACTTGCCAGCTTGAAGTGTTGCTGGGTGCTGAATGACAAAGAGGGGCAGACTGCGAGCCTGCGCATCCTTAATTCCCTGCACGCGTAGGTCGCAATGCTTAGCGAGAATGTCATATGCGTCTTGACCCATCAAAGCGATGAGCTCTGCACGGTTTGAGATGTAGACCGGCTCGCTACCTACGTGAGCCTCGGTATTGCTGGTGCAGTACCAATCGAAATCATCTCCGCCATCGCCCCAACCTAAGCGCTCGTACTCTCCAATAACTGTAATCGAATATTCGCGCTCGCCGACTTCACGTGTCTCAAAACTACGACGCAATGGAAGTTGCCAACATACATCTGGTTTAGTTTCAACGAAGTGACGATTTTCTTTCTGAGCTAGATGATGCAGAACACATCCAAATGATCCAGTGAATCCAGGTGCTTCATGACCTTTACGGTTTAAGAAGATACATGCATCATTTACTGTTCGAGTCTTTCGCTCGTTATCTTCATCTAAATCTGTAATGCGAAGTTGGCCGCCTGGTTTCTTTGGACGAGCTTCTTCATAAAATTGCCACATCGCTGGCGTGAGGTGCTGGGCGGCGAGTTGAACGCGCTTCTCGTCATCCTCATCCGAATACATTGCACCTTCTGTGCAACAGCCATCATTGGGACGGTCCTTAAAGACACCTTGGCAACCATCGCCATAGATGCAGGTCCAATTTGAGGTGAGCCAGGTGAGATCACATTTGAAGATCTCTGACTCATCATTTGGATCTGCGAACTCGACCCAGTCGCGGGCAAAACCTGGTTTAACTTCGGACATAGTTGCAGAGCCTACGCGTACTCTTTGACAATGGCTAATCAACAGAAGGTCGCAGTTCTTGGCGCTGGTGTCATGGGTGAAGCTCTTATTGCTGCCCTCATCGGTTCTGGCGTCGAGCCATCTGCAATTTCGATTGTTGAAAAGCGTCCAGATCGCTGTGATGAGTTGATTGGTAAGTATGCAATCACTGTCGATAGCCTTCATAGCGCTGTTGCGACCAGTGATGTCATTCTCCTAGTCGTCAAACCTCAAGATATGCCAGCGCTCTTAGGTGAAATAAAGCCTCATATCAATTCCAACGCTCTCATTATGAGTTTTGTGGCAGGAAAGAAGATTGGATTTATCCAAGAGAATCTCAGCCCTGCGCAGCCAATCGTTCGAATTATGCCTAACACCCCAACCTCGGTGGGGCTTGGCGCTGCTGGATATTCATTCGGCAACAACGTTTCTAAAGAGCATCGTGCATTTGTTGCCTCACTCTTGTCTGCTGCAGGCAAAGCTGTCGAAGTAGATGAATCGTTGCAAGATGCAATCACAGCAACAAGTGGTTCAGGCCCTGCCTACTTCTTTGCCTTTGTGGAAGCGATGATAGAAGGATCAATTGCACTCGGACTTACTCGTGAAGATGCAACAAAGTTAACGATTCAAACAATCGTGGGCTCTGCCGCGCTCCTCGAAAATTCGGGGGACTCTCCAACGACGTTACGGGAAAAAGTCACAAGCCCTAACGGAACTACCGCTGCGGCTCTTGCCTCCTTTAGCAATGATCAACTCTCCGCAATTGTCGCCCGAGCGATGAAAGCGGCGCGTGATCGCTCCCAAGAATTGGCATAACGTGAAGCGACTTGTAATCCTGGTAATTGCAGTACTGGTTCTTTCATCACAACCGGCAGATGCTGCACCAAAAACTATTGCTGCAAGCGAGATAACAAAGGTTGCATCTATTTCAGCGCACGAAGGTGCGATGATTACCAATCAAGGAGTCACACTTTTCTCTAATGTGGAGAAAAAGGTACAAGTGACCTCTGTTGACTTCACCGGCGTAGAGAAATGGAAAATCGCTCTCGAGGGTTCTCCTGATCAGATTGCTATGGCAGCAACATCAGATAAAGAGGGAAATATCTGGCTAGCTGGGCTGACTTCAGCCGGTGCTGTCACTGAAACACAGAGTGCAACGAGTAATCCAGTAAATGTTGATGCAGTCGTGGTCGAGCAAGTTCCTGCGCTTCGCAATGAGTTAAATAGCGTGACCTTATGGAAGATATCCCCCACGGGCTCGTTAATCGGAACCTACTCCGATAGTGCAACAGCACCGCTATTGATTACAGCGTTATCCCACTCAAGTACTGGAATCTCAATCCTTGGAGATCGTGGTGCCGGCACGGTACTCATCACAGCAACTCTGTCTGGAAAATTTTCAACTGCTAAAACTATCGGCAGCGCAAAGAGCGCATTTTCATCCATTATCCGCAACAGCGACGGCAGTGCACAAATCTATGGTGCAAGCAGTGAGACTCTTGGTGGCAAGAAGCTCGTCGGATCACGCGATGGCATATTGGCAAAGGTGAGTAAAGCTGGAGCACTCACCAACGTTGTGCGCAGTTCGGCCAACCGTGCGACGCGATCTTGGCAAAGTGCTACCTCGACATTCTTTCTTGTGGGTGATGTCAAAGTAGGTGGAAAGAACGAAACTGCATTTACTAAATTCAATTCGAGTTTTAGCCCTACCTGGACTCTGCGTCTTCCTTCACAAGGAGCACAACTCGCTGCCACTGGAGCTAAAGCTTCACACTATGCACTCTTTAACTCCACATCATCGATTCCTGGTGTCACAGGTTGGAAACCAACCGCTGCAACTCCTATCGTTATTCGATTTGATGATAAAGGTGTAATTACTCAGGCACTCAAATCTTCTCAGGTAAAGAATGCAACTACGATGGCATTTGTCTCTGGCGTTGGCTTAGTTGTTGTAAGCCAGACTGGAATTTTTAAAGGCTAAGGTCTTGCAATGGCAAGATTGCCATCAATATGAGCGACCACGACAGGCTTTCCTGCAAAGGTGAGCCACTTTCCGCTCACACCATTTATCGCTGAGCTACGAGTGATGAGTGAAATTTTCTTAGTTGCGAAATCAATAGAACAGAGGCGATCCTCACAGTTAAATAGAGCCGCTGAGCCATTTGTTCGAATCCAACGGTTAGGGGTTCCGAAGCTTGATGTGTCGAAGGTATTGACACTTAAATTTGTGGCAATTACCGCTGTTCGAATTTGATTTGGCTTAGGAATCGTGACCGACGAGGCGCTCAGCCACATTGCAAAGGCACGTTTTGCCGTGACAGATAGCGCGACGTCATACCCTGTCATTGCCAGAGATTCTGAAGATTCCTCAAGCGTTCGATAGGCCCACTTTGCTGGGTCAATATCTGAACGAGTAGCCAGGCGAATAGCTCCTGATGTTGCCTCTTTCCTCTGATTAATTACCAAAACTGAATCGTAGAGAACGTATGTTTTCTTGCCATCAAAGCCAGCAGCTAAGTGGAAACCAACGTCTCCAGTTGTTCTTCCATCTGTCTTTCGATCTCCATCAACCTGCTCATAAACCCACTTGCTACTTGTATTGAGTTTGTAGGCCCCGAGGAGAACTCCCTGAGACTCGTCTCTATAGAAAACCTGAATACCCGTAGGAGTAACTACGCAGGCATTTGAAATGCTGACATCACTTGCCGTGCGAACTCTATTTGGATCTTCATAGTTATTGACTGCAGGTCCATTGCCATCGACTATCTCAACAGTGACTTTTTTACCGTCATAGACTGCATGGCGTAAATCTTTATCAACTCCATCGGCATAGAACATATGCAACTTTTGGGTTGTACCTGTTCCACTTAGGCAGAGCGAAATCGGACTTGTAATTTCATGAGAAGTTCGATTCGTTCCACCCGCACCATCAATTGTTGTTTTTCTCCAGGTGAGACCGTTCCAGATTGCCATCTTAAGCACTCCATTGACCCCATTGGAGTAAACAATTACAGGCCGCTTATTCCACGATGAGGTTGAAATGTGTGCTGGCTCCACATTCGGATCAATAATTGTTGACTTCCACGCAGCTTGAGGAGTAATCGATTGGGTTGTAACTGGAGTTGAGGTACCAAGTGAGTTGTTTGCGACAATTGAAAATGTGTACGCGGTGCCATTCTTAAGTCCGCCCATCACGATAGGACTCGTCGCACTGCTCTTTTCCGTTCCGGTCTTGAGGTTCTTTACCGTGTAAGCACTAACTTGGGCGGTACGTAAATTAGCTGGTGGATCCCACTTCACAATCGCAGCTCCATCACCAATTACTGCCTGCGCATTTCGTACAAGTGTGGGCAATTCAGTTGCAATTCCAACAGGAGGCTTTGCTCGCATATCAGCCATCATGGCTAGGAGAAGTGGTCCAGGCCCGGCAAAGACTTCACCTGCTGCAAGATCAGGCGTCATCACACTATCGAGTTGGCTTGCGGAATAAGTTTTTTCATCAAGGTGGCTAATTGAGGAGCCATCTTCATACTTCTCTGGCGTATAGAGAAGAGGTTTCACTCCACCATTAGCAGCAATTCCTTGTGCGCCAGACCAAACGAGTGTGGATCGAAGCGCTTTACCTAGTTCGAGTGAAGGAGATGGAATATCGGCTAAACGTCGACCATCTAAAGTCTGCGCATAGGCATCGTAAGGAGTTGGTTGTTCAATCGATCCAAATCCGAGAAATGAATCATACGAGTCGTTAGATAAAAATCCGAGCCCGTGTCCCATTTCATGAATGAAGACAGATTTGAGATCGTACTCTCGAGTTGTTGGCGCACCATCACCTCGAGTGTTCCACATTCCTTTTGAGTTGATATTAATTATCATCTCGGCATTTCTTAAATCTAAATCTTTTCCGGCAAGTGCGTTGGCAAGTGCGGATGGATACCAGAGACTTGAATCCGGAGCTCCGGAGAATCCTGCAAAGTATCCGCCTGGACGCGCACTACCAAGAACTAAACTTGATTGAGTAGTACTCCACGTCGCATCAATCGTAATTGCAACCTTTGATTGGAAATTTGCCGCCCACACATCAACGGCAGCTCGTAACTCTCGCTTTGCCCAATCTGGAAAACTAGCGCTATTGATGTAATTAATTGTGATGACAGATTGTCTCTCGAGCTTGCCGCTCTTTGGCACTGCACTTGTTGTTGAATTTGCGAAGGGTGCTACCGGTGTTGCAGACGTTGCAGGTGCTGCGTAGGTGTACCCCCACTGAGTTGCAGGCGCATATTCGAAAAGAGATTGCGCCGATGCTGATGCGGATGGCGAAGTTGCAGGTGTAACGGCTGCGACTAGGGCAAAGAGAACCGGGAGAACGCCAAGCGCTAGGCGAGAGCGTGGGGTTCGGGGGGTGCCTGCTCGCATGGCGCCTAACCTATCAGCCTGCAAGAATGTGAACATGTCCCCAGAATCGCAGGCGAACGTTTATGACCGAATTCGCAGCGAAAGTGCGCCGCTGACTGAATTTACGATCTCTGCTGCTGGAAAAGAAGCGACCCTGGATGAAGCTCGCGCAGATTTTGCGGCTGCAGTTGGGTCGATCGCTCACACTCTTTTCTCAAAAAGTTACGGTCCATTAGTAGGTAATGTGACAAAGACAAGCGTGGAAACTGTGCTTAAAAGTGCAGAGGAATCTCTGCATCGGGCAAAGGGAGACCTCACTATATTGGCTGAGGAATTAACCGCACGCATTTTTCCTGAGAAAAAGAAATGACACAGATAACTATTTATTCTCGCACTGGATGCCATCTCTGTGATGATGCGCAAAAGATTCTTGAATCCATGCAAGAGGAACTTAACTTTGAAATTGAAGTTATTGATATCGATGAGAGTGCTGAGTTAATCAAACTGTATAGCGATCAAGTTCCTGTCATACATATCGATGGCTTACACCACGACTTCTACAAGGTAGATCCAGATAGATTTAGATCTTCCCTTGAAAAACATCGTCAGCATCAATGATGCGGTAGGCATATCCCTGCTCAGCCAAGAAGCGCTGACGGTTTGCTGCAAAATCTTGGTCGACAGTGTCGCGTGAGACTACTGAGTAAAACTTAGCCCCACGCCCATCTGACTTAGGTCGCAAAATTCGACCAAGCCGTTGCGCTTCTTCTTGGCGAGAACCAAATGCTCCAGATACCTGAATTGCAATTGTGGCATCGGGTAAATCAATTGAAAAGTTTGCAACTTTAGAGACGACTAGACAGGTGATCTCACCGGTACGAAAAGCTGCAAAGAGTCTCTCGCGTTCTTTCACAGGAGTATCTCCCTTGATGAGAGGAACTCCTAAAGTCTCAGAGAGCTCATCCAGTTGAGTGATGTATTGGCCGATAACCAGAATCTGTTCTTCTGCGTGGAGAGCAACAAGTTCCTGGACTACATCACTCTTAGTCTTTGTCGTTGAGCAGTATCTATATTTTTCTTCAGGCTCTGCTGTGGCATAGAGAAGTCGCTCGGATTCTGAGAGATTAACTCGCACCTCAATGCATTCAGCCGGTGCGATATACCCTTGTGATTCAATCTCTTTCCAAGGGACATCAAAGCGCTTAGGGCCAATGAGTGAGAAAACTTCGCCCTCCATGCCATCTTCGCGGACAAGTGTTGCAGTGAGCCCAAGGCGACGGCGGGATTGGATATCTGCTGTAAATCTAAAGATAGGTGCAGGAAGTAAGTGAACTTCATCGTAGATGATCAGACCCCAGTCATGAGTGTCGAAGAGATCAAGGTGGGCGTAGACACCATTTTTCTTCTTTGTCATCACTTGGTAGGTAGCGATCGTGACTGGGCGAATTTCTTTCTTCGCACCTGAGTATTCACCGATTTCATCTTCATTAAGTGTCGTGCGACGCAACAACTCATCTCGCCATTGACGAGCTGCAACGGTATTTGTCACCAAGATCAGAGTTGTCGCTTTGGCGTGTGCCATTGCTGCTGCACCGACGATTGTCTTTCCAGCACCGCAAGGGAGCACCACAACACCAGAACCACCATGCCAGAAACCTTCTGCTGCCAACTCTTGGTATGGGCGAATCTTCCATCCATCTTCTTTAAGCGCGATTTCATGCGCTTGTCCATCGACGTATCCAGCAAAATCTTCAGCTGGCCAACCAAGGCGTAAAAGTGATTGCTTGATGGCACCGCGTTGGCTTGGATGGACCACGATTGTCTCGGAATCGATACGCACACCAAGTAGTGGTGCAATTTTCTTTGCGCGAATTACCTCTTCGAGAACTGCAGAATCTGTCGTAACAAGAATCAAACCGTGGACGGGATCTGCTTCAAGGCGAAGACGCCCATATCGCGACATCGTCTCTGCCACATCAACCAGAATTGAATGAGGGACGGCATATCGAGAATATTTGATGAGGGTATCGATGACTTGCTCAGCATCATGTCCGGCAGCCCGCGCATTCCACAAACCAAGATTTGTAAGCCGATAGGTATGAATATGTTCTGGCGATCTTTCTAGCTCAGCAAATGGAGCGATAGCTCTACGACATTCAACAGAGTCGGGATGATCAATATCTAAGAGAAGTGTCTTGTCACTTTGAACAATAAGCGGTCCATTACTCATCCAGAAGATCCTTGATGAGAGCGTGCAGGAAGGCGGTACGTGGCTCAAGGGATGTTGCGCTCACCCATTCGTGTGGTGCATGTGCGCCTTGGCCAACTGCACCTAGACCATCGAGCACTTGTGCACCAGCTGCTGCAGCGAAATTGCCATCACTTGCGCCACCAACGTGGGCACTTCCAAGAGGAGCCATACCAATGAACGCAGCAACTTTCTCGGCACGTTCATACAGTGCGGCGGTAGAAGTTGGTTGCAAAGGTGGGCGATTGATTCCGCCAGTAACTTCAATTCGAGCAAGCGGATTAACCGCGGTGATTCCGGTGATCGCTGCATGAACGCGCTCAAGCTCTGACATCGCAAAAGATCGGATATCAATATCAAGAACTGCATGATCTGGAACTGTGTTCGTTGTATTTCCGGAACGCACAACGGTCGGAACAACTGTTGTCCCATGCTCTGTATTTTCAAGCGATGCTAGTCTGAGAATAATGTGCGCTATTTCAGTAGTGGCATTAACGCCCTTTTCAGGTTCAAGCCCAGCATGTGAAGCCACGCCATGAACATGCACCTGGTACATCGAAGTTCCTTTACGGCCAGTCTTTACCTTGCCGTCAAGGGATGCTTCAAGAACTAAGACTGCCTTCGCTTGTGAAGAAACTTCCTTGATGAGTGCACGAGAAGCATGGCTTCCAGTTTCTTCATCGGTGGTGGCAATGAGTGCAACCGAACCTTCAATACCTTTGAGTGCATAGAGCGCTTGCAAGAAACCAGCTTTCATATCAAATACACCGGGTCCGCGAATTACATCGCCCTTTACTTCCCATAAAGGTTGGTATGAACCATGTGGCCAGACAGTATCTAAATGACCAAGTAAAACGATCTGCGGATTCTGCGCGCCCCACCAGAAAACGGGGCGGCCTTCAATCTCTTTAATTTCTGCAGGAGTTCCAAGAACACGAGTTGCGATATCGCTAGCTAGCCGAACAACGCTGCGGCATGCTTCGAGATCTTCGGTGGGGGATTCACACCGAACAAGTGCTTCTAAGGCTGCCAACATAGGAGTAAGTCTGCCGTATTCGCTTGCTTTCTCGCTCGTCATAGCGCAGCCACCCCCGTTATTCGAGCGATTCTAAAGGTTGTGATCTCACCGGTTGCATGATCTCGCGCCAGAAGAGAGCCTGCTGATAGCTTCAACGGGTCGATGATGCGGTGTGAGATCAAGCCATTGTTGTCGGCATATCCGATAGAAAGTGATTTATCTGCTGAATGAGTCAGGTGATGGCTCAATATCTCAAGTGTTTCATTTGCAGTTGTGCGCGGTAGTTCACCGAGGGCAGAGGCGGTGATATTGCGCAGAGTGCTCTGGCGATGACTAGATTTTTCACCGGTGCGTAAAGTGCGAAGTGCTCCGTTAAGTGTGATCTCATCTGGAATATCAATCTCACCAATAATTCGAGGTGGTCGAGCTTTTGTCTGCGCGCGCATAATTCGAGGACCGGTAAGAAGTATTCCCTTAGAGTCCTCAACAGCAGGAAGGTATCCTGCGTTACGCAAAACACTGACCGCATCATCTACTTCAAGATCACAGATGATTACTTCAGGTGCAATCTTTCTGAAACCAAGTCCATCAAGTTTCTTATCACCGATAATTGACGCGATTACTGATTGATCTTCGCAGCGAATGAAAGAGGTCGTTGCACCTACACGCAACTTTCCATGTTTCTTTGCAACATCTGCGATTAAGTATTCAAGCGGTTGGGGCATTGGTGTCTTTGACGTTGCCTTAAGGAATTTTGTGATGTCATCGCCAGTTTTACCGTGGTCTAGCGCTCGGCGAATCGTGGCATCGCTAAATCTAAAGACTGTGGCACCGCCTCGAGATTCAACATCTGCAAGGAGTGCCATCTCTTGTGCGACTTCTTGAGCTAACGGTCCAGGAGCAATTGCAGTGTTATCGCTTTGAATAAGAATGTGATCGACTTCGGCGGGAAGATCTGCATTGATCTGCTCAAGCGATTCACCTGCAAGGAGTGCTAATCCATAATCAGAGATCACTGATTGCCCTGTGATTCCTAGCCATTCAGCTTCACGAAGCGTGTACTCGATATAGCTTGCCGGAACGCCACCTGTGCGTTTTGCAGGTCGCTGCCATTGTGCAGCGCTAATCAGTGAATCTGCAGTCACGGCACCACCCTGGTTCTCCTTGAGGAGTGAGAGTGTCAGCGATCGAATTGATGCTGCGTTTACTCGATCAAGTTCTGGTCCAAGGGGTGCAATGTTCTTCGTTGTTTCATTTCCAACGAGACCACTCACACGCGATGTTGCCAACCAAGCAGATGCCAAGGTGGACCACTGATCAGAAGGGCGTTGAGTTAACCAAACATCGAATTGCGTTGTTGGAAGAATTCGATCATCGGGATCAATCGTAAGTAATCCAGTGACATAACAAAGCTCTGCGACAAATGCTGCGCAACTTTCCTCAACTCCTAAGTGAAGCGAGAGAGCCTTAAGGTCACGAACTCCCAAGCCACCTGAACGCAGTGCTGTAGGTGGATCTTGAGCCCAAAAGTTAAGAACCTCTTCTACCCAGCGCAAGAAGGTCGTGACATTGGCAATCGCTGCGCTATTGACATTCTTTCTATCCTTAAGAGCGAATGAATAAACAACTTCGGGTGAATTAATCTTCTGCTCTTTATGAATCTTCCCACCGCGTAGCGCAATAGCAACTTCGCGTGGCATCACAACAATTGTTTGGCTAAAGGGGATAAGGAATCCCTCTTCAAGACACCACTGAACGCCAGCGCTAGGTTTCTTAATGTCACCAACACTGCCACGAGGTGGCCCCCACGCCATCGCATCAAGAATCTTTTTTGCCCCTGCTGGAGCATCTGCAAGTTTCTTCAGGTTGAGCTTTGCCATCGATGGTGGTCCAAGCTGTGCAACTTCATTACCTAAGAGCTCGCGCAACGTTGTTGGCATGCGCAATCCATCATGGGCAGGGTAGATAAGGCCACGTTCAATTAAGCCAGGAATAACAAAGAGAGCCGGTTTATCGGTAAGGGAGGCGATAGTTTTTTCAGCAAAGGGTTCAGCAGCAACTGCGCAAGCTTCGAGTACTTGGAATTGCCATGTGTTGAGGGCATCAATAGCGCGAGCAAGGGAAGGTGCAGATGATGCGCGAACTGCAAGACTTGCCATATCTGGCGGAACAGGTGCAATCAAATCTGGTCTATGGGAAAAGAGTTGTAAAAGGCCAGCATCATCTAACCCACGTAGGTAGTCGGCAAATGATCGAATTTCCATAACCTGCCTACATTAATGCAGAAAGGGCTCGTACGTTAAATCAATTGCTATCGCGAGCGACGACGGGGCGTGATTAAGGCAGCAAGTGATGCAAGGCGTGAGATTGCTGGCCCTAAGAAGCGGTTGATTTTACGAGCTCGCCTAAAGTCGTGAATTGGCCACTTCTCTCGTGTTGCCCAGATTCGAAGTTTGGCATCTGGGTTGATTACCGAAGGATTTCCAACTGCTTCAAGAAGAGGTAGATCATTATGACTATCTGAGTAGGCAAAACAGTGAGCTAGATCAAAGCCACGTTCGCTAGCAATCTTTTCAAGTGCAATTGCTTTCTCGCGCCCATGTAGAAGAGGTCCATTCATTTCACCTGTATAGACGCCATCTTTAATCCCAGCTTTACTGCCGAGGGCACCGGTAAATCCAAGTCGTTTTGCAATCAGTGTTGCCATATCTTCAGGTGCAGCAGTGACCAACCAGACTTCAACATTTTCGGCGAGATGTTTTTGTGCAATTTCAATTGTTCCTTGCCACAGGGCTGGAGAGACATATTCATCATAAATTTCTTGCCCTAGCTTTTGAATCTCTTGGACATTATGTCCACCAATAAAGCTAGTTGCGGCATTCTGGAACTTAATAATCTCTTCCTTCTTCTCAGTTCCAGTTAATCGAAATCTCAGATTGGCGAGAACAAAGCGCGAGATATCAGCCTTGGTGAAGTACCCACGCTGATACATCCCGCGGCCGAGGAAGTAGAGAGAAGAACCACGTATGAGTGTGTTATCTACATCAAAGAACGCGGCCCTCTTCTGCTCAAGTGCCATGGCATAACCATAGCGAAATGAACACATTTCCCCCTTTATAGTTAGGTCTATGAGCAATAGCGTCCACGTAATCCGCCATGGTGAAGTCCATAATCCAGAGAAAATTCTTTATGGCCGCCAACCTGGCTGGAGACTTTCAGATCGTGGTCAAGAAATGGCGCAGGTTTTAGGGCAATGGTCAAAAGGTATTGATCTTGGTGCACTTCATGTATCGCCTCTACAACGTGCACAAGAGACTGCAGCACCAATTGCCGCCGCACACTCAATGGCAATTACTACGGACGAGCGACTTATCGAGGCAGCAAACATCTTCGAAGGAAAACCATTTGGAATTGGCGATGGAGTTTTGCGCCACCCATCAGCGTGGAGACATTTATGGAATCCATGGAAGCCATCGTGGGGCGAGTCCTATGTCGAACAAATCAACCGTATGCTTGCAGCAGTCTTTGCAGCACATAAAGCAGCTGCCGGAAAAGATGCAATCTGTGTTTCTCACCAGCTACCTATCTGGATCTTGCGAAGTGCGATTGAAGGTCGACGTTTAATTCACGATCCAAGAAAGCGCGAATGCACTTTGGCATCGGTAACAAGTATTCACTTTGACGATAATGGCGAGATCAGCGGTACCTCATACTCCGAACCAGCAGCACACCTGTTACCAGTTGTTAAGAAAAAGTAAATGCAACAGAAAAAGTCCTTTGTCGCCCTCGCGCTCTCTATTCTTTTACTGAGCGGGTGTTCAGGCGGTGGAAGTTCTACAGCAGAAGAAAGCTTCGTCGTCGGAAGCGGCGTTCAGACGTACATAGATAGAGGTTCACGAGTTAAAGCCCCCGAGTTATCTGGCATGACGTTGACCGGAGTGAACTACACACGCGAGCCAGGAAAAGTTGCTGTTGTAAATGTATGGGCTTCATGGTGTTCTCCATGTCGAGCAGAAGCACCTACTCTCGTCGCCCTCTCAGAGAAATATCCAGATGTGCAATTCATCGGAATTCTCACGCGCGATAATTTAGTAAACGCCGAGGCCTTTGTTCGGGCAAAGAAAATCACCTATCCGACACTGATAGATGATGCACTTTTGATTGGATTTAAAGGCTCATTGCCCGCCAATGCAATCCCATCAACGATTGTGATTGATAGCGAAGGCAATGTCGCAGCACGTGTTTCAGGGGTAGTCACGATCGGATCCCTGAGCAAACTCATCGAACGGGTGCAGAGTTCATGATTGAATTCATTGTAAATAATCTCTTTGATGGATTCATTCTTCTTGCACTCCCGCTCGCAATTCTCGCTGGTCTCATCTCCTTCGTCTCCCCATGCGTATTGCCTCTTGTCCCTGGGTACCTGGCATACGCTGCTGGATTTTCGCAGTCGCGAGGTCGAGTACTACTTGGTTCATCGCTCTTTGTTTTCGGCTTCTCTGCCCTCTTTGTTTCTTACGGTGTTCTCTTTGGCGGACTTGGCGCGAGAATTTCAGTACATGAAGAGATCATCACAAGAGTTCTCGGAGTTTTCACTATTGGATTAGGTCTAATTTTTGCTGGTGCTTTTCCGATGATGAAGACATTTCATCCTCGCATCTCAACAACGGGTGGTCTAATTGGTGCGCCAGTTTTGGGCTTTCTCTTCGGTGTTGGTTGGACTCCTTGCATTGGTCCAGCACTTGCAACCGTGCAGACGTTAGCTTTTAGTGAGTCGAGCGCGTTTCGTGGCGCTGTCTTATCACTGGGGTACTGCGTCGGTTTGGGACTTCCATTTATTGCAACCGGACTCTTCTTTGATCGCTCTGCACGGTTGCGTAACTTCCTTACTCGTAAGGGTAGAACGATTTCGATTATGGGCGGAGTTTTCCTTATTGTCATTGGCCTGCTTCAAGTAAGTGGACTCTGGAATGCTTTGATGATCGATCTGAGATCAGTAATTAGCGAATTTGCTCCGGTGATCTGATGGCAAAAAAGATACAGACTGAGATTCCTGAGATTGGTGCAGGTGGATTAGCTCGCTTCGCTTGGAGACAACTCACAAGCATGCGCACTGCGCTGATTCTTCTGATGATGTTGGGGTTGGCAGCGATTCCGGGATCACTTTTGCCACAGCGAAATCAGAATCCGATGGCTGTGCGCCAATACTTTGTAGACCAGCCAGAGCTAGCTCGCTGGATCGATAGAGCAAGTGGTTTTGATGTTTATGCCTCATCCTGGTTTAGCGCGATCTACATTTTGCTCTTTATCTCACTCATCGGTTGCGTTCTACCGCGCACCTTTGAGCACTTCAAAGCAATGCGCGCATTGCCACCAGTAACTCCCAAAAACTTAGAGAAACTTGAAGCACATTCTCTCTTCGCCGGCGATGTTCAAGCACTCGAGCGTGCAGAAAAGTGGCTACGTAAGAATCGTTTCCGTCTACGTATTCAAGATGGATCCATCTCCGCCGAGAAGGGTTACGTGAGAGAGAGTGGAAATCTACTTTTCCATCTCTCACTTATTTTGATCCTCGTTGGAGTAAGTGTTGGTGCACTCTTTGGTATGCGAGGAAGCGCCATCATTACAACCGGTGAGCGCTTTATTAATCTTGCAACAAGCTATGACTCGATCGAGTATGGAAAGCTCACCGATGAAACTTCGCTCAACACATATTCGGTAAGACTCAATAGATTTGTGGGCGAATACGATCCCATCACAAATATCCCATTGGATTATTCAGCCTATGTGACAACTATTGATGAACAGGGTAATGAGAGAGATCAAGTAATAAAGGTTAATAGTCCGCTGACATTTGGAACTTCACGTGTCTATCTCCAGGCAAATGGGTATTCACCTTTTGTCACTGTGCGCGATGAAATTGGAAATGTCACATTCCAAGGCGCAGTTCCGTTCTTGCCGCAAGATACAAATCTTCGTTCAATTGGTTCGATTAAAGTTCCAGAGGCAACGCCACAAATCGGATTTGTCTCCTCATTTCTTCCAACATATGAGCGAGACTCTAAGTTAGGTGCAATCTCTGTCTATCCGTTATTGCTCGAACCTAAACTTTTGTTTTCTATCTGGGAAGGTGATCTAGGTCTCGACACAGGCGTCCCTCAATCAATTTATAAGATTGATACAACTTCAATGACGCGTATCGCGCTGGATTCTCTGGCACCAGGTGAAACCTATAGTTTTAAAGGCGGAAGTATCACCTTTGAAAAAGTTGAACCGTGGATCAATTTGCAGATCGTGCGAGATCCCGGCAAGAGCTATTCCCTTATCGGCGGTATTCTTGCGCTACTTGGTTTGTTGGCATCTCTCTTCGGACGTCGTAGACGTATCTGGATCAAAGTAGATGCGAGTGGCCAGGTGGAAGTTGCAGGTCTAGCAAAGACCAATGCTGAAGCGTTAGAAGTTGAGATGGCTGAATTTGTGAATGCAATCAAGGCAGTGAAGGAAGACAAGGGAGAGAAGTAATGCAGACAACATGGGCATACATCTCCAATAACTTTATCTATAGCGCGATGGGAGTCTTCGCGCTTTCATTCCTTGCGCATGCTTTCGAAACTGCTTGGGCGGTAAAAGTTCCTGCTGAAGGAAGCAACGCCCGCACGATGGATTACGCAAAGGCAGATAAGGCCGCACGTATTGCAACCGCGCTTATGGTCCTTGCCTTTATCTTGCTCTTTGTCGCAGTGGTTGCACGCGGTCTATCAAACGGACATGTCCCTTGGGGAAATATGTACGAGTTCTCGATTACTGGTGCGCTCACCTTTACCGGCGCTTACCTTGTTGCACTTCGTAAATATGATCTTCGCTGGCTCGGGCTCTTTATCTCTTTGGCAGCACTTCTGACTTTAGGAACGGCGATCACTCTGCTTTATCGCGATAGCGCTCCACTTGTTCCTGCACTTAAATCAACGTGGCTGATCATTCACGTTGTTGCCGCAATTATCTCTGGCGGAGTGTTCTTACTTTCAAATGTAATCGCTGGTGCATATCTCTACCTCGATGCGCGCGAACGCGGAGCCGGTCGCCCTGCTTGGGCTACACGTCTTCCAGCACTCGAAGTACTTGATCAACTTTCGTATCGACTTGTTGCATTTGTATTTCCACTCTGGACATTTTCAGTAATCGCCGGAGCAATCTGGGCAGAGAGCGCATGGGGACGTTACTGGGGTTGGGATCCAAAAGAGACATGGGCATTCATTACTTGGGTTGCCTACGCTGCATATCTACATGCACGCGTCACCGTTGGCTGGAAGGGACGTCGCGCTGCATGGCTCTGTCTCTTTGCCGGATCGACATTCTTATTTAACTATGTGTACGTCAACGTATGGGGAACAGGCAAGCACACGTACTCTGGTTTGTAGAAAATCTAGAGTTTACGTAAGAAATCTGGATCGTCATCAGGCGGCAAAATGCGTCGCTTAGGACCCTTTTTAAATCCACCACCATTGCCACGATTGCGACCAGCGATGAAATATGCGATTGCACCAAATGCTTGGGTAAATAGAATGACTAAAAGCCATCCCCATTTTGGAAGGTTCTTTATCTGAGTGTCATCTTTCATCGCGCAATCAATAAATGCATAGAGCGGAAGCGCTGCTAGTGCGATGAAGAGAAGAATTCTGAGCATGGGCCAATCCTAGCCGTTAAATAATAAGTGCGAGAGATAGGGCCAGGCAGAAAACCATCTGGAGCTTTCCGGTTTTGCCTAGGAGTGCAATCAACTGTGCACCCTGGATTCCCGACCAGAGCGCTCTCAGAATTGAAATGGTCATAGGCAGAGTGACTGCCGTCAGCGCTACCCAGGGGTTTCCAAAACCTGCCACAAGTACATAAGGAATGAGTACAAGAAAAGTATAGAAAGCCCTGGAACGACGATCACCCAGTCGAACCGCCATCGTGCGCTTACCCACGACCTCATCTTTAGCACGGTCGCGAATATTGTTGATAACCAGAATTGCACATGCAAGTGAACCAACGATTGTGCCTGCCAGAATTGATTGCCCTGTGATTACATCTGTCTGCACATAGAAAGTTCCTACAGTTGCAACTAGACCGAAAAAGATAAAGACAAATATTTCACCGAGCCCCATGTACCCATAAGGAGTCTTGCCACCGGTATATCCCCATGCTGCTGCGATTGAGATAGCTCCAACTGCAATTAACCACCACGATGTTGTAATTGCTAGTGCAAGACCAGCGCAGGCAGCGACAGCGAACGAGATAAAGGCGGCGCTCTTAACTTGAGCAGGAGTTGCTAATCCACCTGCAGTAATTCGAAGAGGTCCAATGCGATCGTTATCAGTTCCGCGAACTCCATCAGAGTAATCATTTGCATAATTCACGCCAATTTGCAGAGAAAGACTTACGAGTAAAGCTAGTGCCGCTGTGGCAGTGTTGAAATCCGCGCCAGTTAAAGCGGTAGCTACAAGTACAGGGGCGACTGCGGCAGGAAGTGTGCGCGGGCGTGCACCTGCTACCCAAATACCGAGTGAGCTCTTAGCCATTGAACTCCTCCTGTGCTCGCGTACTAATCTGCTCGCGATCGATCTTACCGATACCGATCATCGGCATTGCATCAAAGGTCAGTAATTGTTTCGCTTTAGCGCTATCGCCGAGTGAGTTGCTCAAGAGAGCATTGATTTCATTTATTGAAGGGTGATCTGCGCCAGATACAGCCACAACTAAACGTTGCCCCCATTGCGCATCATCTACTGCAACAGCCAACCATTGGTGACCAGGAAAGGCTGTATGAAGAATCTCGGTGACTTCAGTCAGAGAAACTTTTTCTCCGCCAGTGTTATAGACATCATCGCTTCTACCAAGGACCTTAAGAATCCCATCTTCAATCACTCCATGATCAGAAGTTGTAAACCATCCATCGCGATACTGCTGATGCCAGAGCTCTTCGTTATTGAGGTATGCCGATGCCAACACCGGTCCAGATATTTCGATGAGCCCAACATCAGAAATACGCAGACCAATACCCTCGAGTGGAGAACCTTCATAAATGCATCCACCGGATGTCTCACTCATCCCATATGTGCGCACTACAGAAATTCCCGCGTCCAGCGCCTTACGCAAGAGATCTTCTTGAAGTTGTGCACCGCCAACAAGAACTTTCTTGGCCGACTGCAAGTGAGCTAATAGTTTCTCATCGCCATTGAGTGCTTGAAAGATTTGTGTAGGAACAACTGCCGAGAAATCTGTGTTTGCATATTCCTTCACATAGCGAAGATCGACAGGAGTTGTTCCAAGATCAAGTGCGCGAACCAATACATTGATTCCTGCGATGTGATGTAACGGCAAGAGCAGCGCCCATGTCTGACCTGGACGGGCCTGCAGATAATCAAGTGAGGCACGAGCCGATGCCAATACTGCAGCTGCGCTTAAAGCGACAGATTTTCGTATGCCAGTGGAACCCGTAGTTCCAACAATAAAGGCGATATCTCCGGTAACGGTTTCGATCGCTTCATCTGTGAAGTTCAAGGCAGGACCCTGATGGGCTAGCGCTTTTGCCACGAGATTCATCACATCGCCGATAGCCAACGCGGGATCGACCGAGATCACAGCGCGTGAACGGTTACTTGGGTTGGCCGAGATATCCATAGCCCGCGTAGGCTATCGCCTGCAAGTAAGAGTGGAGGAATCGTGAGCAAGCCAATTAAGCGTGAATTCGGGAATCGCACTATCCCAGCATGGGCAACCGGCAAGGGTGGCGCAGATTTCGTCGACGTGAAATACCAAGTGGCAGATGGCATTGCCAAGATCACAATCAATCGCCCTGAAGTACGTAACGCATTCCGCCCGCACACAATTATCGAGCTGCAACAAGCATTCTCACTCGCTCGTGATACCTCAGATGTCGGGGTCATTATCTTGACCGGCGAAGGCAGCGAAGCATTCTGTTCAGGTGGAGATATCAGCGTTCGCGGTGATGATGGATACCTCGGCGATGATGAACTCGCACAACACGGCGTCGGACGCCTCAACGTTTTAGATCTACAGATTCAAATTC
>JACCDO012369865.1_pt1 | contig 30641 bp, 27 predicted proteins | sample 7446101 | NCBI WGS metagenome assembly JACCDO01 (sample SAMN15323440, study PRJNA562643) | freshwater metagenome | isolation source: river surface water | place: USA:Blue River Watershed | collected 2017-08-16
AAGAAGGAGTCGGGCTACACACCAATTTGCGATTTTATCCACTTTAACGGCTGCTTACAACAATATTCAAGTATTTCTGCCACTTAATACAAGGAAGACTTGTCTCATCCAACTCTGTGGTTTATCTTAAAGTTGACTCTGAATCCTCGCCAAACAGATGCCACATCCACAGTCATTTTGGAAATTAGAATTGGAATTCCTTCTGATAATAGATCAACGATTTGGCAGCGACAACGATGCAGATTGCGTTAGTGGCTGTGATTGGATCAGTTATAACTGCTTTTATTATCAATTTTCTTTCTTGGTACTTCCACCAACCATCAACAACATGGAATAATGAATACAATAAATATAAATACAAATTATATGGTTCATTAGAAAACAATATTATAATGTGCATCCCTGGTTTAGATTCTGCTACTGCATTCTTTAGCGATGTAATTCCAGAGTTGTCTGCCCAAGGTTATAGTATATTATTGATGAATTTACCATTATATCTAGGTGGAGAAAACTACACATTTGAGTACTTATCTGATGAAATAGTATCTGTTTTAGACGAATTAAACATAAAAAATGTCGATTGTATTGTGGGAGAATCATTTGGTGGGGTTATTACTCAATATATTGCTTTAAATCACCCTAAAAAAGTAAAAAGTATGGCATTACTATCATCTTTAGCAAAAACGAATGTTCCTAAGAATGTCGAATGGAAAGTCACCTATTTATTACCAATTTTAAAACTTGTTGGTTTTGTGTCACCAGGATTTGCTCAAAGCTTATTTGCTCGATTACATTGTGAAGATGTTGTTGAAAAGACTGAAGATATAGCTATCAAAGATTTATTTATCAAAGAAGCATCAGTTGCTCATTTTGCATCCGTTATGGAAAGAATTAAAATTGTTTATAAATTAGACATAAGAGAGCGTATTAAACATGAAATCAAGATCCCGACTTTGATATTATACGGTAGTATTCACTCAGTAACTTACTCACTCATTCACTCACTCATTGAACCACTCACTTAGGCGACATTGATAGTTTTACCAAACCAGGATCATTAGAATTACATTCCTTAATAAATAACAGCAAACTAGAAGCATTGCCAGGTGGCCACTTGCCACATATATCAGAACCAAAATTATTTAGTGAAAAAATATTAAACTTTGTTCATGAAAATACTTAATAGGTTCGTGCTGTCCTCTTATGGTCGCCGTAATGTCCCAATAACTGCGTTATCTAATGTTATAACTGAACTTGATGCTATGGTGGGTAGAAGTAAAAGCAGCAGCAACCCTCGCGATGAAGTGAGACACGGGTACACAGATGTAGAGTCCGATTCCGTTATTAATTTGTTAGTGCAATAAATCTATTCCTAAGTTTTGGGATCTCACGCTGAGCTCAGAGTGCTAACCACTATCGGCTGCCGTAAACGCGTCATCTAATAAAAGGCAAATTGCGAGACAACATGCTGTATTCGCTCTGTCAGTAATTCACGAAAACATGCACTCATTATGTACAAACGTTAAGATGACATGGTTTGCTTTCTAGAAGGTGTAATGACCCCACTTTCTGACACGAGCGAGAGATAGTTACGTCTTCTAGAAGGTAAAACATGTCATCTTGGAGTTAACGTTAGATGATGAATTTACGTCATCCCCTAGCTCAATTTCTACCATCGGAGTGAAGGAAGACTTTTATACTCTGTATTATACTTAACTAGTGTTGGCTCAAACATTTTACGGCTTTTAAGTAGTGGTTTTCCTATCACTAATATGTACAAGTCACTAGTGTCACTATTAGTAGTGAGTCACTTAGTCTGTCACTACGCTGCCGGTACACCCTCAAAAAATTTCGAAAATCCGACGCAAGAAGAGAAAATTGAAACTTTGATTAATAGATTTTCAATTAAGTTGATAGTTGATCAAGAATTGATACTCGACAATATGTTGGCAGTGAACCCCACTAAAGGTATGAGATCCAATTCTATTTCTTAATCATTTTACCTAATTTATATCAACTCTTTGTAGTTTCATTAAGGAGCGAGGATTTGCACGAATATGAAAAGGTATCAGCAGAGTGGAAACATAATCGAAAGACGAGTCACAATATGGGCGAAACTAATGATGCTATGAATATCAACAAAGTCAAAAAAAGAGAAATTATTAATGATCGATTAGGTATTAAAGGCAATGTTAATACCCTTTGAATATGATTCAAATATTTGATCGAAAAGTTCAAGAGAATCAAACTTGTGGTAAAGTCAGCTATGTTTTGTAGACGCTACAAGGTGTTTAAGCTTCTACTACAAGGAACTAATTCTTGTTTATAATGTTTTAATGTAATTTTATGGTTTCTGTAATATAAATCTTGTGCTCTTGTACCATCTGCACTAGCAAATAATTGTAGACTCATAACGAGTATATACATCCACTGGTTTCTAGTAATCGTCAATATTAGGAATCGTTAATATTAGGAATCGTTTCTTTTATTTACTCTAAATCCCTATTTCGTTTGGAAGATTAATTTCACTACAGAAAGAGGAGAGGATGCCAGCCATGGCGAGCTACAATAAGCCATGAGAGAGGAGAAGTTGGCATCTTCGATCGAGAAGCTTGATGCAATCATTACTAAGCTCAAGATTAGACTGAATATTCTAGAATTACAGTTGAATATTGAGAGTAAACCTTCTTGGTTAAGTAGTGTATTTTTGCATTATTTTTTGTATTATCTCCTTCGACTGCTTACTATAGCAGTCGTTTTTTACTTGGTATGGCGTATACTTGATGGAATCAAAGAAAATAGGATAAGTTACTCTAAGAAAAAGAAGTTTGATCTCTTACAAAGTGCCCTAGTGCTATCTAAGGAAAATGTATTGAATATCCGTCCAGTATTCTCGACTTGGAACGTCAACATTGCTGCTTATAAGCCTTTTATTCTCAAGTTCAGTATTAGCGACCACTCTTCCTTCTATGAGAAAGGAATATACGTAATAATTAGTTTGATTCAAATTAATATGACACATGAAGATATAGTTCGGAATAATGACGATGCCGAAGAGTTGCGACGAATTTGCAATTCTCATCATACAAAAAAATTAAAAAAAAGTAATAATAGTAACAACCTAAGCATCATTGCAAAGCTAGCTGAGAAATATGGTATAATATATTCATATCAAACCGAATCGGCAATTATACAGCCATCATCTAAGAAATTAAAGACTTGCAACAACATAGATATCCCTAATGCATCGCCATCATCTCTAGTACTTTTAACGATTGTTAACAGATCCGGAAAGCATCAAAAGCGATTAGTGGGGCAATGTATAATACCATCAAAATTAATATTTGCACATATTGAGCGCAGTAATACCATCGGAAGTAAAATCAACACGTTACTAACTCCTACAAGGCGCCACAGCAAAGACGATCTTGCCCAATTATCACAACCAAAAGTTGCGTTTTCACCAGAAGCAGTAGCTGCTACCTCCTCGGTTGCTAATTCAATAAAAGCACGACAAGCGAAGCTGAAAGAAGAACAAGAAGAAGAGCAAGATACCGCATCTAAAGACGCTAAAGGAGGCAGTAAATCGGGGGTCTTTTCTATATCATTGCTGCTTGAAAGCATCTGTATCCCATACCTCGGTATGTCGAGAAACGATCAAGTAGAGAAAAATAAATCTACAGCAACGGTGTATTTATCTTTCGCACGACACTCGTTCCATTGGATTACAGACGCAGCATCGTCTACTGACGCGGATACGGCTCTTCCTAGTGAGAGTATGGACAACATACGCACTAATGCAAGTTTAAGTCCATCTCGACATTATATGCGTACAAAATCAAAGCATATTTTTAATTGTCCAGCTTTCGGTAGTCAGTTGAAGTACTTGTTTGCGTCAGGACCGATCCACATCACCACTACGCTGGAGGTCAACGCTTGGATCGATGGCTATTTATACGCTGCAAAACAGAATAATAATGAAAACGTATTTGTCGCTGTTAACTGCTCTATTGGGTATTGCCAGCCGATTGTTGCTGGTTGCAATGAAGTCAGTAATTTTGCGAAATCAACAATTCACACAATAAAAACAAGTCATATAACGGGATTTTTCTATTTTATGTTTGCGGCAGACAACGACGAGTACAGTGACTACGACTTCGCTATTGAAATTCAATATTTGAATGACCTCGACAGCGACGAGGTGCAGCGTTTCGTGATCTACCCAAATAACGAGTTAATATGGAAGCAATGGATACGTTTGTTTGCACTTTGCTCGAATTTAACAAAAAGCGTGGAGCTTCATGTGAATGACAGCATCGTCAAAGGACCTCATAAGCTAGTCATGCCTCATTTATTGAACTATTTGCCGTTGGTTAGTTTAACGAGGCCATTGACAGTGGTTTGTGTCAGTAGACTACCGGTTACCATCTTACAATGTGTTAAAGTAGATGATTTTTTCCATCCAGATTCTTTTGCAGAAGAATATGTTCCTACCAAGGAAGTGCTCAACAGTGACGACCTCATCCCCCGCTTTGTAGACATGTACAACCAGATAGACTTGGTCGACGACATCATGGACCAATTCGACATTCACAGCGAGAATAACTCACCTAAATCCACACAATACCCCAAAGAATCGCGACATAACGAGGTGGGTGGCTGGAACAGCTTCGTCAAGACAATAGGAGGCATTTTTGGCCAATGAAAGAGTGGGCAAAACACTTGAGATATTATTATACAATTTGTAAATAAGCTGTTCTTTAAGTTCTTGGTGGATATCTGCGTTTCTTGTTTCGATTAAAACTACTAATTGCTGCTGTTGATTGCGTGGTGCTAGGCGGAGTGTCAGGCTCGGTTTCAGTATCATTGTCGACTTTGGTGCTTCTGCTAGCTTTTGTTGGAGGTGTTACCTCCGTAGGAAATAAATCTTGATCTTTTTTGCGTAATGTTCGGTAACGATCTTTGCACATAACATTGGTACGCAATCGCAATTTATCAGTATATTCTGTATAAGAAATTGATTAATAAAACGGCGATTTTGTATAAGAATATTCTACTTACCTGGATCGTCTAAGATAGTGCGCCAAAGATAAAATTTTCCCCCAGTAACTTGAGTATCTTTATGTTTACGAATACCTGCAATCAGTGCTTCTGTTTCTTCTTCGCTCCAAGCCAATCGTTTGTGTTTATTTGGCAACACTTCCGTTCTTGTCTGATGGACAAGTGCAACGCGTTTATTATTTTTTCTTTTCTTCTTTGGTGTTTCGTCCTCATCAATTCCATAATTTGTAGCAACTGTTTGCTTCCTTTTACCTTTCTTTGGCGACGGTTCAACGGGCTGATTCGCATTTTTTGGCTCAGGTGTTATAGTTGCACGGTCTAATAATGTACTTCCCACTTTTCTTTTTCTACCTTCTTTCTCTTTCTTCTCTTTCTTTTCATTCTTCTTCTCATTCTTCGTCAAATTATCTACAGGACTAGGAGCTGATGACACAAAGTTAAGTTCATCAATTAAGTCTTGGTCAAAAGCCAGTTCAAATGTAGGCGCATCTACAATTTCAGTAGTTAGATAACTAACTAGTGCGGGGATCTTGGCCTTCTGCATCGTTTTCTTTCTTCTTCTTACACTTTTTCACAGTTAGGGTACCGTCAAGTAGAAGCAAGCAGTAGGGGGTTGTTTTATTTACAATACAAAGCAGGAAGCAGCCTTCCGTGGTAGTGAAAGTGCTGCAATATTGTTACAATTTGTGCCATTGAGAAGCCACGACCCGAAGTGTGACGGTAATAACGGTTCTTTGATTTTTGTTTATTCTTTCCGTATATAAACGACAAAACTATCTCACTAAAGTGACCATAAGTGCATCTGTCTATACTCGCTTTGGTTCTAAAGAATACAATTACATGAGGCATATCTGGTGATGAGGGCGGAGGGTCACTGCAGGTGCAAGGTTCATCATACGCAAGGGATGCTAGATCGATGCCTTCGTTCTCGTGGTTATGGCTGTCAACATCGATAACTTGGATCTGTTTTCTTTCTTTTTTGTGCTTATACTCATTAGGTAACAGTGCCAGTATCAATTCGTCATCAGCTAGAGGGGATGTGCTTGGACACCGTCTCATGCAACTACCGCCAATTACAAGTGTTTGTTGCAATGCAAATAGTATGTTATATTCAATCGGCGCCGCCATGTGGTTCGCAGATAGCACAGGTGATAGATCCGTCAATGCAACGGTGAAAATACTGTTGTCATGAAACAATATAGTAACTTTATCTTGACAGGAATTCGCACCTGCAGCTAGGTTCGTCTCAGCCAATACTTTCGAGCGCCAAAGAGTGGAGATGATAAGTTGAACCAACGGCAGCAACTTGCTTCTATGTTCTATATCTAAAGTGATTTCAGTGACTGCATATGGTGCATAGTACACCACCTCTAGCAATGCAGTGGGCTTCAGCGATGCCACAGTAGATGCAGTAGTGGTTGTGCTGCTGCCATCCCAGGTCCATCCACGTAATGGATCCAATTTCTTCGCATAATTTGCACTGGAAACTGCAGGAAGGAGTTTGCAAGCATTTACAAACCGATTGTTGCAAGCGTGTGATATTACTGATGTGACGATTTTGGATGTAAATTCTGCTGTTCGACCCAAATTGCATCCAACTACTTTAATCTTCAAAATTTCCGCCGCAACCAAGAGAAACTTTACTTCATTATTTGTCATGTCGCGAACTGCGCCAAATATGCATATGACTTTATCAATCTTACTACTTTGTGGCTTATCACCGAACACAGGCAGTTCTACAGGGTAATCTTCATGTAGTAACAGAATAGTGACGTACTGCGCAACATCCCCCACAGCTGTGCTAGCTCCTACCAACCCACTAGATTTCAAGTACAAATAATGTTTATATAAGTTTCTGTATAATAGGACTAAGAATGTATCACGTAATTTATTCTCGTGTTCATTCAATGCGGGACCAGTTGCTGCTACATCAACTCTCTGCTGCTGCTGACACCATTTCGTGTATATATCTTTCATTGTAGTAAAATTTGTCTTTTTTAAAATTATGGCTTCGTTTGAATTCAAATTGTTCTCTCTCAAGAAGGATAAAGGGCATTGAGACTGCAATATTCGTAGAATTTGGCGCTTATCAAGTGTTTCAATATTATTATTTGGTGGAGTTAAACTATCAGCTGTAGCTGTTGATGCCTTAACTAAATGTTGCAAATGAGGAATTAATAAAAGTTCCGTCCATATACTGCTATTGGAGACAACAATTGACGAATTAAGCGTCTGGTTTACGTCAAATCGACGAGAAGAATTACTAGTATCTGTATCACGAGAGTTGGAATTAAACACGCTAGATAATATAAGTTTTTTGTCTGTATGATGATCAGCATACATAACACTTTCTTTCCAACACTTAATCAATGAAAATTCATTAGGAATTGGTACATATTGAGTAATTTTGTTATTCATGCAAATGACTCCTATTACTGGGAATTCTGAATTGTTAGTATTAAGTTCATTAAAATCACGCTTTTTACCACTTAATACTTCTGATTTCTCACTACTGTCATTAACGCCATTATCAATGTATATAAAGGCAACATCATCACACACTGACTGATTATTATAAAGCGCTGCGTGTGTTATCCTAACCAGAGCATCTCTGCGACACCAATATTGATTTGAATCCTCTTCGGGCTTGAATGACGCTGCTGTACACGGACCATCTGCTAGGAAAATAAACGAAATATTCCCTTCCCGACTTGACATCGCTTTCCCTTGGGAGCAAGTTTTTTTATCGCCAAATTTTTCTTCCACCGGTACTTATGCCGGTACTACTGTAAAACTTCGAAGTGTTGCACTTCAAATAGAAGAAAAAGGAAAAGAAATTGGACAAACACTTCACCAATCACCAATTACTGCAACCAAACACAATAATGAATTCGTTAATATTGTTTGTTTTAGTTATTGTATCGTTACATATGACTTGTAATGCTGACGAATCTACCATCAATTTACGCAAGAACGACTTGATTTCGTCCGATACTTTACCTGAGACTGCAACCGAGACTACGCCTGAAAGCACATCAATGCCAGCATTTAAATTTTCCGATTTATTTACATCAGATGAAAAATCATGCGTCGAAGAATGTCAAGACGTGAGTATTATAGGTGCTTACTCACTCACTCACTTACTCACTCGTACTCACTAACTAACTCATTAATAGCCCCACCTCAAACTGTCGCAGAAATAGATGTTTCCGCGTATTTAGGGCGATGGTACCAAATGTATGCTTCATTCGGAGCTGTAAAAACGTATGAAAAGAATCTTTACTGTATTACTGCGGATTACTCTCTATCAGAACAATACCCAGGTAACGTTCAAATACTAAATCAGGTAAACTATCTCTATTAAAACACTTTTTCTTTATACTTAACTTTACTACATTATTAGGGACAAAGCAAATTTCCAGGACGTAGAGGTACGAAAGTTTCCATAAGCGGTTATGCATATCCTCAATGTGACTGTACTACTGGAAAGTGGTTAGTTAAATTTGACTCTGCTGAAAAACCTGGCTATTATTGGATTTACGAGCTTGGTCCAATTAATAAAGAAGGTTTATACGATTACAGTGTTGTCACTGCACCTTTTGGACTTGTAGTTTTTATTTTAGCGAGGGACCCAAATTCATTCAAGAAATTGTATGAAGAAGATTTGTTAAAAAGCTTGAAGAATGCAGGTTTTTCGACTCCCTGGAATTCACCGCTTCCAACCTATCAGGGTAAAGATTGCGTTTATCATTAATGAATCATTAATTACAAATCAACAATAAGTTTTACTTTCGTATTTCATTAAGTATATCATTCACACTTGACAAAGCTTTCTTCACTTGAGTATGCGAGTCATCAAGATAATTTTGAGAACCGCCACCATTGCCATATTCGCTAAAAACTGATGAGTACGCAAGAAAATCTGCTTGGTTAATGCTTTCCAATAACGTGCTTGCTGCTATCTCGAAGGAATCATAATCGACAATATCCGTTCCATATTCTTTAATAAATTTATTTTGAAAGTTAGTGAAACCACACAATGATTGAGTGCATCCATTATTTACCGAATATACGGTGCCTAATTTGCGACGAACATTGTCTCCTGGTGATGATTCTCCTTTTTTTTCACCATTTAATATAGTATTCCAATTAGTATCTAAATATTGTAAATCATTTTTAACTAGTTCATAACGGTTTATATACGATGCATCAATAGCTCTACAAATATCTGAAGTACCGAGTATACCAACGGTTAATAATGCACTAGAAACTGATGTCAACCATCGCAATTTCAGCGCTGTAACATATGGTATTAGTAATAAAATAAACCAAATTCTCATCTTGCATAAATATTTGACAATAAAATTAGTTGTCTAGGCAGATTACAAAATAAACCACTTGAATATAAGTGATTCACAAATTTTATTTCGGTAATGATCGAGGTGGTATCGCCATCTTTGAAAATCAAAAAGCGGTCCCAAATAACTAGTTGATAAGACCTTGAATGGTGTGATTTGAACTAAAATAGTAGTCAACTTCACAAGCATCTTCGACACTCTTAATTGGGTTAAGCTTCAACAGAGCATTCTCCCTTCATAAAGGCCCCTTCTTTCGTCCACACCCCTCTTTCCTCTTTTGAAAAAAAATCAAAAAAGGAAAAAAAGGAAAGTTTTTTCTTCAGGAAATGCGTCCCTCGCATAACACACTCTATAAGTTCTGAAGATACTGTAATATGTCGGGATTAAGGAAATATAAGAAAGTAAAGTACCTGGGCAAGGGGTCATTTGGTGCTGCATTATTAGTAGAATTAAAGGCAAATCCATCTCAAAAATTTGTGATTAAAGAGATAGTGATTGGACACCTGCCCCTACAGGAACAGAATGCCGCTAAGCAAGAGGCTGAAGTTTTGCATCAAATGTCTCATTCGAATATAACAATGTATATTGAAAGTTTCGTAGAAAATTCTAAATTATATATTGTTATGGAACATGCAGACGGAGGAGATATAAGTGGAGCTATTCAACGTCGTAAACAATCAGGTGAAAGATGGCCAGAAGCTGAAGTTATGAGAATATTTGTACAAATATGCTTAGCATTAAAGCATGTACATGATCAAAATATATTACATCGTGATCTAAAAACACAAAATATTTTTTTAACATCAAAAGGTGTAGTAAAACTAGGTGATTTTGGTATAGCAAAAGTATTAGACGCAAGCGACGACCAAGCTAGAACACAAATAGGCACACCATATTATCTGAGTCCGGAAATATGTGAATCTAAACCATATGGTAGGAGTTCTGATGTATGGTCATTAGGTGTTGTATTATTTGAATTGCTAGCCCTTGAGCTACCGTTTCAAGCAAATTCATTGCCGGCATTAGTGCACAAGATATGCAGCTCTGAGCCAACATACAGTAAAATAGAATATTATTATAACCAGCCATTGATTGACCTTACCAGGAGTATGCTCAATAAAAATCCTGATGCAAGACCAACACTCAAACTCATCGTCAAAAGCAGTTACTTTCAATCTCATATATCTAAACTATTATCATATACAATAAAATCGAAAGCAGGTACTTATCCGCTATATCCTACTCATTCACCAACTACTCACTCATTCACTCACTCACTCACTCACTACTCAAGGCGGAGGAGAATCCTTGACGACAGCTAAACCCCCTGTTGGTTCAGAAGTAAGATCAAACGTTAGTCAGGAAGAGGAATTGTCTCGAATCCAAGCGAATCGAGAAGCTGAAGCTATTCGAGAGAAAGAGCGCATTGAAGCTGCTGTTGCTGCTGAGCGACAGGCGAAGTATCAAGAAGAAAGAGAAAAAATACGCAAATTAAAAATGGGAATGAAGAAAGAACAAGAGCGGAAATCAATAGAAAATGGCGACAATGAGGTGCATGTGCCATCTACAAAGTCATCTGCAGCTGCAGCAGATGTTGTAGTCAGTAACCGTCGCATTATAAGAAGGTCAGAATCGGATATGGAGTCACCAGCGCGGTATATCGAAGAGGGACCGCGTCGTAATAGTAGTAATAGTAACAGTCCCGCGATGAGTCGCCCAAAATCTTTGGCGGAATTACAAGCAGAAAAATTTAAATCTAATTTCCCAGATATCAATCCTGCGCCAGTAGTAACCCCTGTCCCGTTGTCTAATTACTACCAGAACAATGGCGCCGCTGGCGCTGGTGGTGGCAGAATGGTTGTTCATCGTGATGTCAACAATGCACCAAACAATGATGAATATGAATCGATTGCAAGAAGAGAATTCTTTGCAAATCGTGCAGCAGCAATGAAAGTAAAAGCAAAAGTTGATGCAATGGAAAGAGGTATACCAGCGCCATCTAGTGCTCGCGAAGATAAGCAACAGCAGCTGCAACAGCAGCACAATGAGGTTGATATCGACCCAGAACAACGCATTGCTGCCATTAAAGCACAGAAAGAACGACAGAAAGAAGAGGCATTAGAGTTGCGTGAAAAGCAGCTGCAGTTAGCTCATGAAGCCAATAGATTACAACGAAAGCAAGCAGAAAAAGCGGTAGCATTTGAGATTATATTAGATAACGAAGGTGGTGACGTAAGCAGCCGCAACGGACGAAACAAAAGTGAAAGTGGAATCAATGAGCTGCAGACGATGCTACCCAAGCCAAGGAAGCAATGGGGTCCACCGCCTGATCAGGATGAACTACAGCAAATATCTAGTCAAGAGAGTTCCCCGCGAGCTGGTGGAGATAGTGATGTTGCTACTGTGGAAGCCGAGCGTGCTAATGAAAAAATTGTATTGAAACGTTTAGAAGGCATACAAGACCGACATACGCAAGCAAGACAAAAAGCAAAAGAGATATTCCGGTTACTAAGAGATAAGCGCAAAGCGACTTCATTGAAGTCAACGGGCAGTAACAACCAAGGTTCAGTCAAACCAACCAGGCATTCTACTGCACTAGCTAAAAATAATAAAAGCACCGCTATAAATATGAATGCGAATGAGTTGAATATAATCGGAGTATCACCCATCAAGCGAACCATACCTAAGACCAGGCCCAGTGATGAAGAGGACAGCAAGGATTTCAAGGATTATAAATCTGCGGATAGTAAGGATGTTGCAACAGATATCTCACCTGTTCCGCAGGAAATGCGCGAGGACGAGAAGGGCGCACCACCATCGGTATTATTGCATAATGTAACAAAAGGCGAGAAAGATACCCCTGATGACCTTGTATATAGTGATGATAGTGAGTTAGAAGAGAATATTGACACTTGGTTGCAAGATCAAAAGCGTAATGTAACTGAAAGAAAGAAAAGAGAACCAAAAGTAACCGTTAATGACAGTGCAATTGATCGTATTCCTAATAATGCAATTGATAATGATTTTGACGGGGAAGGTGAAGAAGACGACGGCGATTTATACGGGTTGCAATGCCAATTAGCACAAGCTTTGCTCACGCAAGACGACGACGAGGACCACGACATTGACGATGTATTACATTATTTTAGATAATTAACAAATTATACATTTTATTTCACAATTTCTGCTGTAACTAGTAGTTTGTTTGCTTTTTTGCGATACTTCGCAGCCATAGTTTTCGGTGTAATCTGCTGCAATAGTTGAACCAACTCAACCTTATCTTGGGTGTATTTTATCATAAGTGTTAACCCCGTCTCGTGGTTGACCTCTAAGCCGATATCAGCGACGCTAGGGCAATCCGCCGGTATCGGTATTTCGACATGTAATAACTCATTCTCGATGTATTGTCTTATACTTGCTTCATCTGGTGTCTCGCTGACAGGAGTTACTACCACTCTCGCTTCGTCACTTTGTTGCAATGTTGCTTCTGCCACAGATGCAAGAGGAATTTCTTCAGGACTTTGTGATGGTTGCGGCGTTGGATTTGTTGTGGGGAATGAAGGAGGAACTGCCTCTATATTGTCAGTGTCTATCAGATTCCTTTTATCATACAATATAGGCAACAAAGTTCGGAGGATCACGTCTTTAGTATTTTTGGATAGTAATAAATTTATATTCATTCTTCCTTTCTTGCAAGATTGAACGCCATAACAAAATGAGTTCCCTCTGCAATAGTCACTGCCATTGGAGCTATTAGGAGGGATGAGCGTGGTGGCAAAGGAGAATGTGTTTTCTTGTGGTTTCATTATAAAATTTGCTTGTAGTATGTACTTCATCACAGTAACTTCACCAACCAGGTCGGCGTAATCATTGGCAGTTGTGAAAAATAAAGGTATTTTGGTCGCTGATAAGAAATATAGATCCGGCAACCAAGAAAGGAGTAGATCATATTGACGAGAACCTTTATTTTCGAAGTTGCCATACCCACAGTTCAGTCCAATACAAATAGTGTTGTCTCCACCTAATAATGCAGTATTACTACGAAAAAATTGAATGGCTGTCCCTTTAAATAAATGAGTTATCATTATTTTTTCACCATAATTCACTCTATTAAATTGTTGATTTTGACTAATTTCGGGACCAACTATGTACAAATGTATCAAATCAATAGAAGAAGCATGATTTATAAGCAGCTCTTCCCATATATTTGTCTCGCGTAATATGCGTTCCTCAAATTTCTCACTACAGCCCATGATCACTAAATGTATTTCATGAAGATTCTCAATATTCAAATTGTTAATTAATTTCGATACAGTGACAACCGAAGACAAGCAGTCTATATAGCATAAGTCTGCTAAAACTAACTGAAGAAATTGGCTATCTCCACGTGATAATAGATATTGTTTCCATGATGATTTCAAGCTTATTTTCTTATTATTCATTGTCGCCTTTGAAGGCATATTAGGTAACTTTTTACTCTTTTTCCATCTAAATGTACCAGAATAGCCATCGATCTCATTAGGCTCCTCAATATCAGGATGACTCTCCATGAAAAAAGAAATATTCTTTTAATTTAAGTTTTTTAAAATTTTTTTTGACCTCAAAGTCCACACCTAAAAATCCATCTAGAAAAATAGAAGAAAAGACACTTCAACTGGGAATTTTTATGCCTAGCGACCTGAAAGTGTCAAGAATGTCATTATGGATGAAGATATCAGGTGTATCAGGCGCCGCTGCAGTAACTCTTGGTGCAATTGGAGCTCATGCATTTTTGAAAAAGAAGCCAGAATTTAGCGAGATTTTTAAAACTGCATCTCAATATCACTTTATTCATGCACTTGCAATGTTAGCAATTAGTGCTGCTGATTCAACTGGTTTAATTAGCAAGAATAAAATCGACATAGTTAATAAGTTATTTTTACTGGGTAAAATTTTGTTCTGTGGATCATTATATCTCATCGCGTTTCGAGAAGATAAAACATTTATAAACAAAATTGCCCCATTTGGAGGTATCTCATTAATTTGTGGATGGTTAGCTATTGCATTCTACCCATAAAAAAAACAGTTTGTAATTTGTCCAAATATGATTAATCTTGATTTTACTGACTGTACTGCAACGACTTTTAAATTGTTAATTAAAAGTACCAAAACAATGAAATATTTAATAAAGTGCTTTAACTACTATAATTTAGTTAACCGATTAGTACTATTGAAACGACCTAATCTGTGCGACTTGACTTTCAGTGATAAACTATACTTTTGTGGAAATTTAGGGAGATGTCCTTCAAATCCATCTATTAAAGCGACTGTCCTCTTGTGACGATTCGATCACTTATACAGCTACTTGGACCTTTCCTACTATATAGACATTTCTATTATATTCTATTATCTTTAAAGCTTGAGATGGCTATAGATAGCACTATTTCATCATACCCTTTTCCCTCTAATAAACTGATGGCCATGACCATCATCAGACTAGTAGAGAGAAGGAAAAGATGCAGTTAGTAGGGATGGAATATGACTAACTTTATAACCAACCCCCTTTAAAGCTAATATATATATATATATATATGTACAAATGTACCTATTCCCTAAACCGGAATCCAGCCAGAAAGCTTGAATAAGAAAAAGGAAAAGGAAAGACTTTTCCTTCTTGGGGCACATGTCTGAGGCCTCCTCGAATAATGGAACATCAGACACACCGTGGAGTGAAAGCGAACTGAAACATCAGATCAAATTGAAAGGGGCTGAAGTTGGTAACTGCTTCTTAGATCAATCGGTGTTCTTTGGAGTGGGATTGGCAGTTGGCAGTGCTGTATCATTAAGGTTTAAAAGTGTACGACCTTTTGTATATGGCGTTGCTGCTGGAACGATGGGAGATGCTGTATATGCTTATGGATCTAAATGCCGTGACATTATGGATGAATTAAATGCATGCAAACAAGCACTAGTTGAATTAGAAAAAAGACAAAAACAATAAAATGAATCATATACAATGTATATACTTAATTAACAATATTAATGATTATTTGCAACACCAAAGAATGACAATAATAATTTTTCAATAACTTCAGGGGAATATTTAATATATTCTGCCATATGTTTCTTTGAAAACTGAATAGTTGAATATTTCTTATAAAATTCTGTATATAATGGAACTATAGCTTCCACTAATTGGTTCGTAATTAAATCCCTAAGACCAGTTGCTGATATGCGCCACTCCCCTTTTTGCGTCAATAATGCATCAATACCACTATTAAATGTACTAAACTTGGCTTTCAACAAGCGATATACGTGCGCAGTATTATTTTTATTCTCTTTGTGAAGGGCTATGAACTCTATACTATCACTGCTGGACATGGATACACTTTTGGCAACTGCTTCTGCAAATGAAACTTGTGATTTTGACAACAATCCTTCCACGTTGACAATCAATTCCTCCACAACATGTGGGTCATTGATTCCAACAACCGTTTGATTTGAACTGCTATTTGCACTATTACTGCGCTCCTTGGTTGTACTAACACTTCCTCTTATTTCCTTCTTTTTCTCCCGGAGATATATATAAATGCAAAACAAATTATTCACTAAAAATAAATATTTTCGACATCCCGATATATGATCCGCTGCCTCTTTGTTAGTGTCATTAGCATCGTATAAAGCGTGCTTATTGATGTTTATAGTTCGCTTGCGCACCGCTGCACCCACCTCTATAGATCGAACACCTTTCTCGTTCTTGACATCAAATATTTCACTACTTTTATCAATATTTGACAGTGTATTTGTGATTAAATTATGAATCAGTTCAGATAATGTGGGCGCCTCCGTGGGAAAACTGTTCTCCAATGACTGACCAAGCTCGTTACTTAAACTGTACAGTGTATTGTACGCCGTAGCAAATCTTGTCATATTTTTGCAGCAGTATATAATATTTCCTGTTGTTGGATGCAAATCACTAGATAAATCGTTATTCGCAATAGATTTATTGGTTAATCCGCAATTATTCGCTGCTACTAACAGGTGATTGATGCTTTCTATACACCCTTCGATGCATATTTTCCTAATACTTGCAACTTTTTCAGATGCAATATTCTCTGTCTTGGAATCTGAACGAGAAAGATCACGCAAATCGTCATAATAGTTTGTAAGAATAACAAATACATCCATTCGAATAAGAAATGAATTAGATTGCCGCAGTACCAAATTAGGTGAGTTGTAGTCATACTCGATTAAAAATATAGGGGCTATCATGGTCTGCACTTCACTGAGTAAAGCATCGCATATTGTCGTGTATAACAGAACGGCTTCATCCGTCGATGCTAACAACAAGTTCCACAGACCCAATTCTCCTTGAATCAATTCGATGGTCAGTTCAAGTACCTTTTCCAACGGATGATTACCACTTGTATAAGGAACATCTTGCGACAATCTAGCCCATTCATTACTATGAGTATTGTATAGTTCTTTAACGATAGATAGACATAATTCCACGCGCACCGACTCATAGATGTGGTAGTGTATCTTAATTTCATTTGCCTCTAAGATACCAAACAAACCATTGATTTCTTTAATTACCGACTCATTTTCTATTGGATTGTAAGCTTTATATTTTAAATCATCGTCTAATTTTATGCTTTTACCGATCGAATTTAATTGCTCCGTAATATGATCACCTATTTTATTAATGGCTCGAGTTATTAAATTATCTATGTAAACTAATGCAGTTGATGATGATTTTATATCTCTTTTATGTTCTTCAAAAAACTTTTTAGCATCATGTAGTTTTTTATAACTCGTAAAAAATGGTTGATGTGGATATGATCCCATTCCTTGATTAATGACTGGCTCAACATCACTCGCATAACGAAAATATTCGTAAGTTTTTTCTATTTCATTAATTGTTTTGGTTATATTATGCTGAGCCCTGGTGTATGTCTCGGTTGTGTTCTCAATAGGCTTCAAGTCACTGTCTATAAGAGAGTGTTGTTTGTTAGTATCAAGGGTTAATGATTTATATGTAAAACAATTCAACCTATCAGGAGTAATCTATCCTCAAATAACTCCGCTTTGCTCAACATTTTCGTAGTTTGCTGTTGGCATTTCCCAAGAAGCTCTTTCAATACACTCTGCTCCATCATCTATCAGCGTAGCGTCTCTCTAGTGTCTTTATTTTTTTTCATGCATCGACTTTCTTTTTCTCCCTGAGAAGTTGGTCCAATATTTGGTTAGTTGAGTTGACCGGCACCGATTCAAACTTTGTAGAAAGTTTTCAACTTTAGAATAATAAGACTAAAGTTTCCTTTTCATATTGATTTGTAAAAAAATAGTAATTATTGCAATGATTCTAGTTGTATACGCAATTAAAGCCACAAAAAAATCAAAAAAAATTTATAAAGAGAAGTATCATCATGCATATTGCACTAAATTTTAATTTTGGTTTAACTTATATGTTTCTTTACATATATCACTTTACTAATTTTTATTTTTCTGAACAATTTGAAGTTCAATGCCCGGAAATCAAGAGTACGTACTTAAAAAACTCTGCAAGGTGATGAGTCACGCAAGATATAAAATCAAGATTGAAGAATTAAAAGGAGTCCGATTCGGACAGGTAGAACTATGAGATTCACTATTTTTAGACCCATCTTAATATTTCATTCGCCCCTAGAGTGAAAAGATTATATAGATAGAGAGAGATATTAAACGAGAAAGGGAAAAGGAAGAAAGATATAGAAGCTAGATAACGTAAACAGTAAAAAAAATTCAAAAGTATTTTAAAAGTTATTTCATAAGTAAAGTTAATTCAAATCACCAAAATGCTAATAGGTAAAGTACACGCATACGTCAATAATTTTATACATACTCTCAACTTACATGTTCTTAAAAAAATATATACATATATGATGATTTAATAGATGGTGGAGACAGTTTAGTTGAGGAAAATAAAATCAGATTATTTGTTGGCAATTTAGTATGGGATACTAATGAAGACGAAGTATTTAATCATTGCGGGAAACATGGTAAGTAAATATTAACTAATTTCAATATAATGTATTTGTTACTTTCTCATATCATTTTAAACTTATCGACATTTACTATTACAGATGCAATTGCTAATATTGAAATTAAAAAATTCAAAAATAATAAATCACGGGGATGGGGGTAAGACTCTCGTAATTATCATTTTATTTATCATTCTTTAATTGTTTATTTTAATATTTTATAGTTTAATATATTTAAAGAAAGACGCCTCTTATGAAGATGGTCAGGATATTATTGATGCTCATAACTTTACTATCTTAAAAGATCGTAAAATTCATATTAAATTTGATCGTTACAACGATGATAATGATAAAGTTAAATTATACGTTGGTAATATCCCGTGGTCATACAACGAAAATGATGTCAAATCAATATTGAAGGATTATAATCCAATTAGCGTCAAAGTAACCACAAATATGGTTGGAAAAAGTCGTGGATATGCACTCGTTCAATTTGAAAATCCTGACATTGTTGCAGCCGTGATCAAAGAGAATGAAGACACTGTCTGGGGTGGTCGCAAAATTACGTTTAAAGTCGATAATCGAAACTCTGATACTGATGCTCTTACCACAACAACTACACACGACTCTTTAAGTCGTGAGAAATAATTTAGTTAAAACCAACATCATTTAGTCAATGATTGATGTAATATAGTGCTCTGCTCCCCCTTATATTCGAAATTGGAACATGGTAACAACACAAAACGCTTAGGACATGGTTAGTTAGCTATTAAAAAAATTCATATTTTAATATTTGTACTTCTATTACTTTTATTAGTCTTTTCTGTTCTGTTCTTTCTACTACTAGGGATCTCCCGAGCCCCACAAGGCCTCGTTGACCTTCCAGTTGGGCACAAGAAGAAAGAAAGAGAAAGATACAAAGAGTAAAATGATGTTCGGGGCGAAGAGAATGATGTCTTCATCAGCCAAGGTGTGGATCAATAAGGAAACTAAAGTTATTTGCCAAGGTTTTACTGGAAAACAAGGAACATTTCATAGTCAACAGGCAATCGCGTATGGAACGAAGATGGTTGGTGGTGTCACTCCTAAGAAAGGTGGAACATTACATTTAGGTTTACCAGTATTTAATACCGTCAAGGAGGCTGCAGAAGGATTAAAGCCAGATGCAACTGTCATATATGTACCACCACCATTTGCTGCTGACGCTATAATTGATGCTGTTAAAGCTGAAATACCTTTAATTGTATGCATTACCGAAGGGGTTCCACAACAAGATATGGTTAGAGTGAAATATGTATTAAGTCAGCAAAATAAATCTAGATTAATAGGACCTAATTGCCCTGGAATAATTAAAGCTGAAGAATGTAAAATAGGTATTATGCCTGGATATATTCATAAAAAAGGTAAAATAGGAGTTGTATCTAGATCTGGTACTCTAACATACGAGGCTGTTGCACAAACAACCGCAGTAGGACTTGGACAAACTACTTGCGTTGGCATAGGTGGTGATCCATTTAATGGTACAAATTTTATTGATTGCTTAGAACGTTTCACAAATGATCCTGAGACTGAAGGTATCATTATGATTGGTGAAATTGGTGGTCAAGCTGAAGAGGATGCCGCTGATTGGTTAAAAGCTCACGGAAATCCTAACAAACCAGTTGTATCATTCATTGCTGGAACATCAGCACCTCCAGGTCGTCGCATGGGTCACGCTGGTGCTATTGTATCCGGTGGTAAAGGTACAGCTGCCGCAAAATTTGCAGCATTACAAGCAGCAGGAGTAAACATCGTCAAGTCTCCAGCACAATTAGGTACCGCCATGTTAAAGGCAATGAAAGAACATGGTAAAGCGTAGAGAAATATAGTACATAAGTAAATATCATACATTATAACGACTCTTTTTTCTGATAAGAATGAGACGAGTCTGACATCCATTCATTCGCGGTTCTTATAATAAATAGTAATTCCGCAGCAAATTCATTACCCGCAACAACAACCACTTCATCACTTTCTTCAATCGACGCTGTTTCCTCCTCGGATAATAATTTTATTAATTCTGCTTCTAAATTCGCTACAACTTCCGATCCGATTTTGAACTCAACTTCGGGTTCTAGCGACATCTCGGAAGACGCAAGTAAATTTCTTTGCTTTTGTATTTCTTCATCTTTCTTTTCTTTCTCCGTCATGAATAATTTTCTTTTAATATCTACATCTGTTTCAACTTTATTCAACAAGTTACTTGCACCATCCACACTACCATCAAGCAATCCTTTGCTCTTATTACTTTCGTTTTGCCATAGTTCATTATACTTATCTATCATGTCTAATACTAAATAGTAAACACCTTCGAAGTCTGGCGCAATTTTATTCATGTCTGATGTAGCTAGTCGTCCTTCGAATATCTTAGCCGCGGAGCTAACATAAACATAAGAGACAAACAACTGTGTACAATTTAAGAAGTGATAATCTAATACTTCATCGTCAACATCGTTATTATTATTATCTTCATACTCTTCCTCCCCGTCACTAGAGACTGAGTACCTGCGTACCGAATGATTTGACGAGACTAGCTTAATACCAAGGGATTTCGCCTCTTTCGCAGTTATCTTTACATAATCAGCAAGCAGCTGCTTCCATTGACCTATATCTTCATATGTACTACGTCGGCGAAGAATTTCTTCTTCTGGACTAAGAAAATTAATATCACTAACGCCCTGGGGATTGGAATTTTCTTCAGAATTATCATTAGCATTGGAAATAATCGATGAGATTACATTGTTAAGTTTGCGTATATCAGGCAGATCGGCAGCTGATGGTATAAAGGGAGTAGTTAGCTCTTTAACACACCTACCTGCTTGCCATAATCCGTGTGTACTTGAGGCCACTAGGTTATTATGAATATTAATTTTATAGAACGAACCCGTGCCTTCTGGCTTATTATTATAAAATAGACCCTCGTAACGATCGCCGTCAGGGTGCTTGTAGATACCTAAGCCATCCATCGAACCCTCTACAAATCTACCAATATACTCATGGTGATCACCAAAATAAGCAATACCAAATCCATGCCGCAAATTATTACTAAATTCACCTTTATACACCTTAATCCCTTCGGTGTACTCCTCGCCTCTTCCTTCGCGTTTATCCAATCGAAATGTTCCTTGATAAAGTCTTTCACCATTTTTACAAAATTCAACACCAGACCCATGCATTTGACCATTTTTAAATCTACCAGCATACCTATACTTATCTTTACCAGGCCAATATAATGTCCCATAACCGTCAAACATTCCCTCACGAAACGATCCGCTGTATAGTAAACGTTCTTCACTTTTAAAACCAACGGGTTTGTAGTAAAGTAATCCTTGTCCTGTTCTTAATCCTTGTAAATTATATTTACCCTCATAACGCTCTTTCTCTTCATATACTAATCCTTCGTGTTCATAAAATGCATTAATCGAATCTAAATTGCATTTTGATTCGGCACTTTCACCTTTATAATCTAATATTTGAGTATCAACAGAATTGTTCAATAATATTTTAACCATAGCTTTATTCCCTTGTTCTGCTGCTAAATGCAATGGATAGAAATAACCATCTTTATTATTACCAGTAAACGTATACACACGACCATTCTTAGCATTTTTATTAATGCTATAAACGTCTGCACCTTCATAACCGTATATTTGTTGATGTATTAATTCTAAATAAGTAAATGAGTGAGTAAGAGTGTCATTGAGCGAATAGTAACAAGTAGACGAGTACGTGTATCCACATTCATGATGTTTATTAATGCATTGACATCATTACGACGAATAATACTGTATAATATTTCCATTTTTTGTATAGGATTAAAACTGTTAAAATTATTTAACAATGCCTCAACATCGCTAAAGGCCGAAGACGATCGCACAGCAGCTGTACCCCAGTTATCCATGAAGTTTCTTCTTATACCTCTTTCGACTTTGACTTATGTTGAGCAATTACCAAGTTTATAATTTTATTCCGTCGGATAATATCCTAGCCGGTACAAAATTTTGACACATTTAGATTTAAACGAAGTGTTATTTAGAGACAGGAATCAAAAGGGTTGCGAGACGGACAGCTTTTGGGGTGATTCTAGGGAACTACTTGGGTGTGAATCACTGTGTGTATTAGGTTCTGTCTAATTAAGGTACCGGCGGCAAATGAGAACGTTTTTTTTCAGAAAAAAGGAATAGAATTCTGAATATTAAGCATGGACGAGAGTAAAGACAATGTTCTAGTGAATGAAATCTCATTGGGTGCTCACTTAGATGCAGTCGTATCTAAATATACATCCGAAGGAGGTGTATCGACAGTATTATTTGCTGGTAAATTACGATCTGAAGGAGACAGCAATTCAGTTATTAGTGTACATAAGAGTATTATAGATGACGAAATTAATAATAATGAGGGTGTAGTAATAACAGGATTGTTGATTACTCAAGGAAATAGTATACTACATTTATTAGAAGGTCCATCGTATTCGATACTGAGAATATTATCATCATTATCACGCCATGAACATTTTAGTAGTGAAAATCCAATACAGTCAGGAAAAATAATATATAATGCAGAAGATAGACCCCGCAGATACTTTCATAGTTGGCACTCTACAATAATAGCTGAAAAGAAAGTATCGATGGATGAATTAAATTCTGAAAGTAGTAAAGATATTGTACATGATATGGTCACCAATATATTAGAAAATATCACTAAATATGTTAATGATTGTTACGATAATGGCGAACCAATTAATTTGAACTCATTTGATTCATTGCCTGGCAAGAATTCTGTACTTGCATTCGCTAACTCTACATTATTTTTTAGTATTAAAGATTATGTAACAATATTTGCTGATTCATACTCATTTGATCCTGATTCAGAGAGAATATATCCAATGGCGCGAGCTATTGGTGGGTTTTAAAAGTTGATAGTTACAATATACATTATTTGCATTATAGTATCGACGTTTATGTTATTTTATTATTAAGTTTTTCATCGTTTAATCGTCTCATTTTTTCTTCCATATCTTTTGGTCTATCATGAATTGGGATATTTAATCCAATACCACCAATAACCATTGCAATTACTGTGAAACCTTGAGCTAAAATTCTTCCTCTCATTAATTGTTGTGATTGTAATGATTTTCCCTTGTGAAATGCCCGAAGACCCATACTATAAATATTGTTTTTGAGTAAGTAAGTAAATGTTATGCAGTTAGTAAACGAGACATTAGGAAAGTGAATTCAGAGAGTATTGATGTGTGTAATAACTATGGCATTGTTATATATCATGTATTATAGGGATAAAATATGAACATCTTGAAAAATACTTACGTTAAAAATCCAACGGTAAAAAGCGCACCTAAAGGTACCAATGGTTCAGCAGTGCATTTGCGCAATCCTTTTTGCACAAATGATTCATATTGCTTCGCTTCAACATTCTTTTCTTCATTTGACATTTTTTCTTTTCACTTATCTTTCCTATTGATAAATAACGATTTATTGTGACTAAATCGTGATATTTAAACTAAAGCCCAGACAGTGAATCCCTACGAGTGTTTCAACAGAATAAACAATTGTAAGCGATCAGGACTGTCAATCTTTTGTCTTCTGCAGGTCGCCGTGACTCAGTAGAGACGAAAGTTCCTATGCAAAAACCGGAAATAAACTTTAATAAAGAAGTAGTTACTAGTTCATATATATATAGTATGCAGCTAACAACTGAAAGGAAAAGAACGAGAAGCGACGTGGCTGCTGGTCCAATCACATTCCTTGAAAGATTGTAAATTCAAATTGGTTCCGGGTCTCAAATCAAATTGAGTGAAGGTATGAATATAAAAAAAAGAAAAGTTTGATAGAAACAGCAACGAATGCGAAGGATAGTGATTGCAATGTCTGACCCTTCATCACAATCCGACAATGTGTGCAGCAGCTATATTAATTCTATTTTAAATCGATGTTTACTAGATAAACTAAAGCCTTTCTATCGCAATATAGGTAATAATCCTATTATTACTTTTGTGGTTTTGATAGTAATATATATGATTTTCGTTCTCATATACCTGCCATTTTATTTGGTATCGTTGCTTATAACACCATATGGTGCTATAATGTTATTGTTATATTTATTCTATCTACTAGCTAAATATATTGCTGGTTCGATAGCATTTCCTGGATCAACAAAATCACTACAAAGAGAGTATTCAGCTGATTATATGAAGCGTTTTGCATCTAGTATAGACATTGTTGTAGCAAACTGTAGCCAGTTAACAGCGTCATTCATGTTAATATTAAGTGGACGAATTGTTAAAATTGATAAATTAATGCTTATGAATAAACTTCATGAATTGAATAAAATGGTTGAAGTAATCCCTAGAATTATTAAGCGCTTAGACGACACCATCAGAAACATTGAACCTAATAAGAATATAACACCAGATGATTTAAATTCATATCGTTTATTTAAAAATAATTTAGAAATATTTACTAGTACTTATCACCAGTTTAGCCCGTTAGCAATGGCATCACTCAATGGTGAAAATGACTATCTAGTGGTTGGCATGGGTGTGGGTCCCAAGGAAAAGAAAGTGTCGAACGCATTAGTGGTTAATGCCGGGGATTGCTTGAAGGCAAGTGAACAATTAAAATCTTTATTATTCACTTTAAAAGGTGAAAATGCTCCTGTAAATGGAAATAGTGACATTGAAGCAGCCAATAATTCGCCCAGCAGCCACGTTATGAAGGTTTTAAGCAGCGTAACAAAGTTCAACGTTGGGCCTACTGGGTATCAAAAATTAGCATTTCCGTTAATGCGTGAGCAATTGAAGGAACATTTTGGCGGGGAAAGAATACTTCTTACTGGTGTAGACAGCAATATCATTGACGGGTTCATAATCCCATCCATGGCCAGATTGAAGTCGTCAACACCTGATTGCGAGACTGGTAATAGTAGCCTGTCCTTGGGTGTGGTGTTGTTTTGTAGTCCGAATGCTGGGTTATATGAGTGTGCATCACTTGCGCTTCGTGAAGCCTCATGGATTGGCTTCTATACGACACTCGGATTTGATATTTGCTTGTATAATTATCGTGGTTACAATGAAAGCAGTGGTGTCGCATCGCCTGACGCGTTGAAAAAGGACGGAGAAATTGTGTATAATTATCTTAAAAATGGTAGATCGAGCACGTACCAGAAAATACTCATTCACGGTGAGAGTATCGGTGGACTAGTAGCTTGCCATATTGCAAAATCATGCAGCGTTGATGCTTTAATATGTGACCGCACATTTACATCGCTAGATGCCACCGCGGCTAGATTGTTAGGTTCATGGGCATCTATTGGGCTAAGGAACATAGTGTTATGGTCGACTAATGTGACCGCTGATTATCTACAGTGTACATGTCCGTTCAAACTGCTTTTGCAAGACCCTAACGACGAGGTCATTCACCATCAATCGTCGTTAAAGAATGGCATCGCATCATACTTACTCATGGGGGAAAATAAATGGTTACCAAGCTCCATGCCTCATGAATACACTATTGCCGAGGCATTGAATCAACAGCTTCCCAATATCGCACTCAGCTATCAGTACATCGGCGACGCCAACGATCTAGCCACTCCTTTGAAGCACACCTTTTTTGTTCATTTGTTCGGTTGTATTTCGTACCTAATCCAACAGATACATGCTCATCGGGCTACTAATGAACGCGACAGTAACATATCATCTGCTGCTTCACCTAATAAAGCGAGACCATTTGCGGATGAAAAGGATGAAAGTGACGACGATGTTGACGGTATAATCAGCGACATCGTTGACAGCAATGCAGCCATCAATAATCCAGAAAAAATTTGGTCCAACATTTTTCGTGTGAACGGAGGATGCGGACAGATGCTTGGCCATGCGATATTATACGGAGGATTAGATGGGTTGCGCGACTGGATCTGCTCGTACATTGTCTGGTCTCCAAGAAGTTACACCGATAACAATGTTACCAACCAATGTATTCATCTACCAACGTGTATTCAGAATTTAACGAGCATATTACATGATATGGAGAAAGATAGAGATACAATGTATGAAACACTCAATTATATTATTCAAGCATTTCACGTGGTGCAAAAGCGTGCAGTAGAAAGTGAAGCTGGAATAACATCAGGATTTTATATTAAAAATAATTCTTTAGGAAATAATAATACAATAGGAGATACAACAGGTATAGATATTGGTGTTGGTGCATTAATTTCAGTTCATAACGGCCATAATGGCTGGCCATCATCAACAGATATTTACTATGTTAAATCTTTTATACATAAAGCTGGGTTTCCAGTTTAATGAAATGTATATTCTGTGTGTAAATGTATATCAAATTATAATTTCTCTTCTTCCTCTTCCTCTAACGAATCAATAACTGATAGAAATTTAATCATTTCAGGGCTATCACCACCATATGTATCTGAAATATGCTCTGTACAACAGAATGAACAGAAATCATTCATATCGTCCTCATCAATCTTGTACATATCTTTGAATTTACTTGGTTCAACTTTGCAGAATTCAGGTCTCGTATCATATATCTTACACAACCTGGTATCTTTGTCATAGTTTACACACCAGTCATCTTTACCGATCATCGATACATATGTCTTGTACTCATCCTTCGTTAAATAGCTTTCTAGATCTGGGCGATCACTTAAAGGACCGAGCTTACAGCAGGCGCCACAGCCAGATACACAAGCCCATTTATCAACTCTACGCAGTATAGATGTCGCCCCTATAGATGTAGCCATCAATGCCCACAAAAGAATCATCATGAGTCTCATTTAACCCAATTTTTAGAACTGTAATTGAAGATGTGCGTACCCCCCAGAAAGATCTGAGAGGATGCGGCCCTCTTTTAGAGGAAGTAAAATTAAAAAAATAGGCACCAATTCTTCTAAAAACGCTAGTTTAGTAATTATCTTATGGCAGCTAGTGCATTAGATGCTGCCAAATTGGCTCTAGAAGAGCTGCTACATCTTCACGATTACTTCTATCCTGCAGATCGTAATGAGGTAAATGATCATTAATTTAATTTTTCTTGTTTAATTTTTATTCTTAAAAAATATATATAGAAACGTGTAGCAATGGTCAACGTCATGTCTAAGATCGAAGCAATTTTAAATTATGATACTAGTAACGCTTCATCAAAAGATATTGGCGAAATGTTTTATATTCGAGGTAAAGCATATAGTTGCCTAGAAACTCACGCACCACAAGCTGAAGCATTATTAACAAAAGCAGCAAAATTATCACCAACAAATTGTGATATTTGGACTTCATTAGGACTATGTTTATGGAAGAAAGATAACAAATCAGATGCAAAATTATGTTTAGAAGAAGCTATAAATCGCGCTAAAAATAATGGAAATCCTTTATTATGTAAAGATGCGTTACGAGAATTAAGTATTTTAATACGTCAAATGTCATCAGAAGATTATAACACTTACACCAATGAGAATATGCAATCAATAACTAATCAGACTGATGTCATGACATCTACTCCGAAGTTAGTATCTAAAAATTTTATAGATGAGAGTATAAAATTAGCTAAAGAGGCAGTGCAATTGGACTTGAATGATCACAAGTCATGGTATGTGTTGGGAAATGCATATAATTATAAATTCTTTGCGACTTTAAATGATATTAATGATATTATCAAGGCATTAGGTCTGTACAATAAAGCAGAGGGATTGCCTAATGGCAAAAGCAATCCTGATCTCTATTACAACCGTGGTAACCTGTTGAGATTCTTGCAGATCTATGATAAAGCTGTAAGTGATTACAACATGGCCTTTCAGCTGGACTCTTCATTCATCGAAACAGCTGATAGTATACAAAGCATTAACGAATACAAGATGTATATAGTCGACGTCATAAGTAAACTCAATCAAACTAATGCAAGTCCAGTAGCGTTAGATAGTATCGACACTGATGTTGCATTTGGGGAGCTGATCCCTGGTGATAATAAAGATAAATCTATCCAGATATGTGTCGTGCGGGGTATTAAAGAGGACAACAATACCGCATGTGAAAGCTATATATGTTATGACAAGAGTGGGAAATATGGCGTCATCAATTTTTTTAATGTCGGTTACAATATTGATCATTCAAAAATTATCAATAAATATATACGCATTAATGATCCAGTGACACAGTTGATACAAAGTAGCAGTGGTAGCACTATTCCCATTATCCAAGTACACGATGCAAGTCGTTTGGGTCATAACAGCGACGTGATCGGTAAGAAAAAAGCAGTGAAACCAAAAGGTATAAAAGTGCAAACATTTGTATAAATAAATATATATAAATAATATCACAATGCTGTGGGAACTAGCGGTTAGTCTATAACACGCCCATAAAACCCGGCACTGATTAGCAGGTGGTACTTCATACTACCCGATAGTATCGATACTAGATAATAAGACTATCTAGGTAGCACAGGGCTATCTATTGATACTGTCGGAGTGATAATATGCACCCCCATTTGCTGCTGCTATTGTTGCTTCTACTGACACTTGCGGTGTATGGCAATGGTGATGACTGTGAAGCTAGTCTTGGTTATACCAAGTTTAACTCTTGGTACTACAACACATCGGTATCACTGTGCTCTTCCAGCAGTACTAGTCAAATTATTTGTGCAACAAAGCGGAAATTGTTTGGTATATTTTGTGTTGGATATAACATAATTGCACTAGATAATGTAGATAAAGGTTGGGTAGCAGGTTGTAAATTAAAAATGCATCCGACAGAATTAGAACACTTTGCATCACATTTACCTAGTCATTCGCCTTTAAGAAATAAAATGATAAAATTTGTATCAAATGAAGAATATGCTGCAATCAAGAATAGTAAAGGTGTATCAAAATATAAATTTACATATGTTGCTTCAGGTGATTGCATGACGGGTAATCCAGGGCATTGTATGGCTGATCCACACAATTTTTTTATAATGGCGAATGTATTACGAGCTAAAGCATTTCCAGATATTTCAAACGATACAACGAAAGTGTTAGTATATTCAGGATTTGGTGCTAATAAATTTCGTACAAATAGTGGTAATGCACCCGCAACAATACCATTCGTAGAAGACTGGTTACCTATGGCATCAACAATTGAAAGAACTTTTGAAGCAAATGTTGAGCATAGTATTCTTGGGATCTCTGCACAGGGATTTTATGGACCACATTGGAGAGGTTTTTTAGATGATCCAACATGTGAGGGTGTTTCACCTGTACTATTAGGAGCAAGAGATACAATTATAAAATTTTACAATTTACATGATAGAAAAGATAGACAAAATATTATTGATAATTTCATAACTAGTCAAAAAAATGAAATTAACTTACTGTGGATACTCCGCTCGCCGATGTCCAACTCGCGCCATATCTCAAATATTCCCGAAATTATTGATAAAATAAAGTCACTATTTCCAACAATTAACGTTCAAACAACCGAACTAGGTGGATTTAGTTACGTGGAACAATATAATATAGTTTCTAAAGCGGATATTGTCGTCAGCATGCATGGGTCAGGGTTGTCGAATGCAGCGCGTTGGATGGATTCATCACAAATTATTATTGAAATATTTCCACAAATGAGTCCTGGATCTACATGTCCTATAGCTAAAATGTTAGGTGTGCCTTACTACTTTACTCTATGCAGAAACTGTAAGACCACCACGAAGGGTAATGGAAATCTGGACCCTCTTCAGATCACCGATATTATTCAAAACATAATCACAAATAACAATCCATATAAACAAAAACCGGCGTTTTGCCGCGAACAATTTAAAAAGAAATGAACCATTTGTCAGCTTGTATAAAGAAACCCATTTTCTCCTCTTCTCAAGGCCAAAAAAAGGCCCTTAAAATATATTTTAAATTTTACAAACAGTTAAGACTTGAAAGAAGATGGCATTTGAGGTCCATAGAGAGCCGCTGTATCGCCGCTACTACGCTAATAATGTCAGTGGTGCATGCTGCTATGCGATAGTGTTTGGATTTATTCTAATATTTTTACCGCTTATAATAGCGTATAATTCAAGTTTATTTTGGATTAAAGAAAATATTGTATTTGAACAGCCTAAAGTTGTGTATAAATACAAGACATTAGTGGCTCTGCACGGAACTTCAGGTGGAGAACCATTAGGTAAGT
>JACCDO010593859.1_pt1 | contig 30630 bp, 28 predicted proteins | sample 7446101 | NCBI WGS metagenome assembly JACCDO01 (sample SAMN15323440, study PRJNA562643) | freshwater metagenome | isolation source: river surface water | place: USA:Blue River Watershed | collected 2017-08-16
CTGGAAAGAGGGGTTCGACTCCCCTACGGGCTACGAAAATAAATCGCGGGATGGAGCAGTGGTAGCTCGTCGGGCTCATAACCCGAAGGTCACAGGTTCGAGTCCTGTTCCCGCTACTAAGAAAAAAAGCCGAGCATTTGCTCGGCTTTTTTTATAATAACTCAATTTCTTCAAAATAATCCAACGCCTTTAAACCCGCCTGATTCCAAAAAAAATAATCATGGCCGGCACCAACAATGATTTCACTTTGAACAATTTTTTCATTCACATAATGGTGCGTCACAGCAGTGTGCACTTTTGGAACCGCCGCCCTTGCTTTACAAGCCTCTGAACGCTCTATCGCAAGCAACAACGACTCCGTCTGTTTCATTGGCACAACGCGATCATCGCTACCATGAGCCAAATACATTGGCACCTTAAAACCCTCTACCCGCATCTCGATATTATTCGTACCCCGCCATCGCCATGGAACATCATCATATTTTCCCAAACAATTGATCATTAGGTTGTCGGTCTTCATCAACAACGGGTTGTAATCACCACTCAGACCTGCACAACCCAGAAACGCCTCAGGATGCTCCAAAGCGAGCAACAACGCGCCACGTGCACCGGTTGATAACCCCATAACAAAGCATGGAATAGGCAATTGTATCGATAAATAGGAAACTTTGCCATTCACCGCCTTTATAGGGTCATGCGGTATACCTCTGTCAGTAAAATAAAGCCTCCTTTGCAATGGCTTTAGTACAGAATCCCATAGCCATGTCCGCGTGGGATGCAATCGGTAATCGGCCCGCATCTGCGGATACAAACTGTCCATGTAAACACTCTTTCCCATCTCCACCAACATCACATCGTAACCTCGCTTTACAGCCTCATCACAAACCCTCGTTCGTGTGCACCACTGCGTATCGGCGTAATTCCAACCGGGCAATAGCAGCAACATTTTCCTACTAATCGATGCATTCGCAAATCGAGCAACCTTGATTTCAACACGGATCCTTTTGCCATTACAAGGAACAAAATACACGGTATCTCGAGCAAAACACTCCAGCGGTTTTGAATCTGAAATGGAAGTCGAAGTTGAGGCGGTGAATCCGTTTTGCCGTTGATCACCATGTATAAATTTATCCAGGCCAACATTCTCGGTAAGAACCGTGAACGACAAAACCGAAATCAACCCAATACCAATCGCGACAAACAACCGCACACGTGCAACAACCATAACGAAACGACCTAAAAAGCCCAGTATGCGTCGATATTTCATTGTCCAAGCCATTGGCATGATATGTAATTTTATTCAGACTCGTAACCGAATTGGTCGAGCATTTTTTTGTTGTTACGCCAATCCTCTCTCACTTTTACAAACAATTCCATATACACTTGCTTCTGGAAAAATTGCTCCAATTCCTTCCTTGATTCGATGCCCAACTTTTTGATGCTTTGGCCTTGTTTTCCGATAATAATGGGCTTTTGCGAAGGACGTTCCACAATGACTTCACAACTCAAACGCAAAATTTTGGGCTCTTCTTTAAACAACAAAGTCACAATCTCTACTGAATAAGGAACCTCTTCATCGTATAGTTTCAACACGTTGTTTCGGATAATCTCATTGACAAAAAAGCGTTCTGTTTTATCCGTGAGTTGATCCTCTGGGAAATAGGCAGGGTGCTCAGGCAAGAAATCAACCAAGTATTTTTCCAATACATCGATCTGGAATTTCTCTTGTGCAGAAATGGCCAAATAAACATCCGCATCGAAGGTTTTCTTTAGCCACACCAACTTCTCTTCCAACTTCTGTTGATGCACTTTATCGATCTTATTCAAAACCACAATTTTCTTGGCTTTCGAACGATCAAATTTCTCATGAATCTCTTCAGAAAAATCCTTTCCGTTGATGTCAATGAGCAAAATCAACACATCGCTATCATCCACGCTTTCTTTCACAAACTTCATCATCCGCTCGTGCATGCCATAACTGGTCTGACGTAAAATTCCGGGGGTATCAGAAAAAACGATTTGGTGACCAGGGCCATTTTTAATACCAAAAATCCTGTGTCTGGTTGTTTGCGCCTTAGAATTTACGATGGCTAACTTCTCACCCAATAGGGCGTTATAAAGGGTACTTTTTCCAGCATTTGGCATGCCGATAATACTCACAAATCCTGATTTAAATGCTGTTTCACTCACTACTTCAAACCTACTATGAAAAACTTAACTTTGTTTATGCAGTTTTTCACCCGCAATCCGCTGTATTCCTCAGTGTTCATCTTTGCCTTTTTCGCAGCAATACCCAAGCAAGCCATTTCCCTAAATTTCAAGCCCTCGAATGTTTCATTCCTCGGCGAAAACCTTACAAACATTGATTCTACCAAACACGGATATCAAAAAGCCAAATTGGGCATGTATTTTAAGAAAAATTGGGATTTCCGCAATGGGCTCATCGCTTTACAGTCGAAATTCAAAACGAAAGAAACCCATCAGCTCATTTTACCCAAAAAGATTCAGCATTATTCCCTCGTTTTTCAAGATTCCTTTAATCAATTGAATTCAGATATTTGGTCGAAAGGACAGCCATGGGGCCGATTGCATCCAGACAATGTTCATCAGTTTTATGGTGATCCCCAAGCCTTTGTCAAAGACGGTTGTTTGCACTTGCTCAATGAACCCAAACCATACCCAATTGTTCTCGAAAACCAAACTGCCAGCGATGTTGAAAGGATGATCAAAGCCCAAGATTTAACCAATCAAATCATACCCAATTTGGTGAAAATGGGCACAGTTGATAGAGAAGGCAACATATTACAGAGCACAGAATCGGTTGGAAACATGGCATTAACCATGAACAACGCCGATACCACCGCCAAACAGGCCCTCATCATCCCATACAGCATTGGTATTGTAAACACCTTCCATTCTCAAAATTTCACCTACGGATTTTTTGCCATTCGAAGTAAAAACCCTTCAGGGCCCGCCACTTGGCCCGCTTGGTGGCTTACCGGTAAAAACAATTGGCCGCCAGAAATCGACATATTTGAGATGTACGGTGGTAAAACCGGGAAAGGTGTGCATACCCAAACCATGACTGTGCATACGGGCAAGGTAGAAACCCATACCAAAGAAATGATGATGAAAAAAATCCGGTTATCTGAAGACACCGATACAGCTTTTCACATCTACGCTTGTTTGTGGACCAAAAATCGCATCGAATTTTACACAGACAACGTAAGGGTAAAGTCAATCAAACTCAATCGTTGGATGTCGCAATTTTACCAAGAACCCATGTATCTGATCCTAAACAACGCATTGGAAAACAAATACATACCACAACTCATCAGTTCGGGAAATAAAACCTCTGATTTTCAAGTAGATTGGGTTCAGGTATATCAGTCGCCTCATTTGGCAAATTGAACCAAGTGTCTTTTCATTCCCCAAGCCGCAACAAAGATTCATCAACTTTTAACGCTAGACTCACAGCGATTCGGTTGCAAAACATACCTTTGCAAGCATGAAAGGGATTATCCTCGCCGGCGGTTCTGGCACCCGATTGCATCCATTGACATTGGCCATGAGCAAACAACTCATGCCGGTGTACGACAAACCCATGATTTATTATCCGTTGTCTGTTTTAATGATGGCGGGCATCAACGAAATATTAATCATCAGCACACCCCATGATTTACCCCATTTCCAAAAGTTATTGGGCGATGGCGCGAACTTGGGTTGCAGATTTGAATATTGTGTTCAACCCTCTCCGGATGGATTGGCGCAAGCCTTCATTTTGGGCAAAGATTTCATTGGCGATGATTCTGTGGCCTTGATTTTGGGCGATAACATTTTCTTCGGTTCCAAATTCCAAGACACCTTGAAAAGCAGTATCAACCCCAATGGAGGGATCGTTTTTGCTTACCACGTAAGTGACCCAGAGCGATACGGTGTGGTAGAGTTCGATGAAAACCTCAATGCCATCAGCATCGAAGAAAAACCCTTAGAACCCAAGAGTAACTACGCAGTACCTGGATTGTATTTCTATGACAATCAAGTGGTTGACATCGCTTGTAATCTTAAGCCATCGCCCCGTGGCGAACTAGAAATCACCGATGTCAATCGCATTTATTTGGAGCGAAACGCTTTGCAAGTGCGAATCATTGAACGTGGAACGGCGTGGTTAGATACCGGAACATTTACATCGCTCATGCAAGCCGGACAATATGTTCAGGTCATCGAAGATCGTCAGGGACTAAAAATTGGCTGTATCGAAGAAATCGCTTGGCGCCAAGGATTTATTACCTCGGAGCAGTTGCTTGCCATCGCTCAACCCTTGAAAAAGAGTGGTTACGGCGTGTACTTAGAGAAAATGGTGACGCAAAAGTTATAACTCAATCGAGCTATACAATTTGTTGTGGATTTGAGGCGTGGTTTAACTCAATCTCGTTCAGTTCAAACCGCCTCTATCAAGAAGTACTGTTTTTTGCCTTTCTGAGCGATCAAGTATTTTCCATGCAATAAAAGGGTGGTTTTTACCAATCCTTCAGCATCCGTAAATTTCTCTTTATTGAATGCAAATCCATTGGCTTGCAACATCTTGCGCGCTTCTGATTTCGAAGGAAAAATCTGCGTTTGAACCGCTAGCAAATCCAAAACTGCGATGCCTTCGATCAAGGCTGACTTGGGCACTTCAAATCGTTCCATGCCATCAGCCGCCGCCGCCAAAGTAGACTCATCCAAAGCTTTTAAATCTTCGGCAGAACCATTGCCAAAAAAGATTTGCGTTGCTTTCAATGCCATCTCCAAATCATTTTCAGAATGCACCCGAATCGTCATTTCCGCGGCAAGTTCTTTTTGCAATAATCTCAAATGTTCTTGTCCGCTGTGTTGCGAAATCAATGCCTCTATTTCCTCCCGATTTTTCAAAGAGTAAATTTTGATAAAACGAACGGCGTCTTCATCGGCTACATTCAACCAAAATTGATAGAATTTGTAGGGCGATGTTTTTGCTGGATCCAACCACACATTACCGCCTTCAGATTTGCCAAACTTCGTACCGTCTGATTTGGTTATTAAGGGAGCAGTGAGCGCATAGCCTTCGCCTTCTGCCATTCTGCGAATCAACTCTGTACCCGTAGTGATATTGCCCCACTGGTCGCTTCCACCCATCTGCAATTTGCATCCCTCATTTTTGTATAAATGCAAAAAATCGTAGCCTTGTACCAATTGATAGCTGAACTCCGTAAAAGACAAACCTCCAGATTCCAATCGATTCTTTACGCTGTCTTTGCCCATCATGTAGCTCACAGTGATATGTTTACCTACATCGCGAATGAAATCCAAAAATGACCAGTTCTTAAACCAATCGTAATTATTGACCATTTTGGCTTTGTTTCCACCTTCTCCAAACTCGATGAACTTTTCTAGTTGTTTCTTTTGGCAACTGATGTTGTGTTCGATGGTTGCTACATCCAACAACTTCCGTTCATCGCTCTTGCCGCTGGGGTCACCCACCATGCCTGTTGCTCCACCCACCAAAGCCATTGGGATGTGACCTGCGCGCTGAAAATGCATCAACTGTGTAATGGGCACAAGATTGCCAATGTGCAAGGAATCTGCCGTTGGATCAAAACCCACGTAACCGGTAACCTGCTCTGTATTTAGCAACTCTTGGGTACCAGGCATCGCGTCATGGAGCAATCCTCTCCAACGAAGCTCTTCAACGAAATCGAAATGGGGTTGAAACGACATAAGGCAACAAAGTTACGGCAAAATTATTCGCCACGCTTGGCGATGGCATCAGAGATATACTGCTTGAGGGCCTCTGTTTGCTCATCTTCCATGCTACTCGTTGCCAATGAAACCACTTGAGCGGTTTCCTTGAGCATAAAATTGATTTCGTAAACCAAATAATCGATGCGTTGCAAATACTTCCAAGGAATCAACTTAAACTGAGAAAAGAAATGGATTCTGAAAGATATTCCGGTTTCATCGGCTTGAATAAAATAAGTGCCTGTGCGTTTTTTAAACAACCAAAAAATCAAAGGAATGGAGACTGAAAGCCAAGCGAATCCGCCCCACATACCAAATATACCAAAGTGAAAGGCCCAACCCACAAAGCAAACCACACCCAAAACAATCAAAGCGGGCAACTCTGCTTTTCTTTTGGGAATTTCAACGTAAAATTTTTCCATTATTCTTTGATCCAAGTGCGATTTACACCACCTACAGATACTCGATATACCCCAGAAGACAAATGTTGGGTATTGGCAATCCAAACCCCATTTTCCTCTCTCCAATCAAGTGAAACAAAAGCGCCCGTGATTTGAGTCATCGACGGTTTAGAACCTGATGCATGTGCCACATAAATGATATGTGAAGATGGATTTGGGTAAACAGATAATTTTTGAATGTCGTTAGACACAACCGAGCTGCTATTTCCAGTAACCAAAATACTAAATTCCCTGATTGTATCGGGTTGAGCTACAGGGAAAAAACCATTCACCTTGGCATATGCGGTTACAGCAAATTTCAATGGAAACAAACCTGATTGTGTGGGTGTACCATTCAATGTGATGCACCGAACCGCTGATGGCAAATAAACACACCTTTGCTCATAACATACATAACCCATTCCTGCTGGCAACCCAATTACTTTGGTCAGTTTCAATGAATCAATGGTAACCTTTTGTTTGCTACCACCTACAACGGCGGAGGTATCTTTGAATGACAATATCATCACCGTTTGATTGTAGGCTACACCTACACTACCATCGGCCAACTTGCTGGGATAAAAGCCTGGTACCTTGATTGTGGTGTCGGGTTTACACAATTGGGCAGATAACCAAGTGCTTGCCAAACAAAACGCCGAAATAATAAAGTGCTTCATTGAATTAAAATTTTTTCAAAGATAATATGAATTCTGTGCGGTTGAAACGGTTATTGAGGCGTGCATCGGGGATCGCATTTCCTGTTTAGGTAAAAATGGGAAAACACCAAAAAAACCAATCCGCCCAAACCTTGTATACGAAATCCGCTGATATTTTTTCTCCATTCAAACGGCAATGCCTCAAAAAAGACAATCGCCCCCATCAACAAAGCTCCAATGAACAAGCCAATCAGTATAGATTTCGACACAAACCTATAACCCAAAATACAATCATTCAATATGAGTATAGCCATGGGCCACATCATGAACAAAGAATAATCTCTTTGATGCGGAAAAGCCAAAGGAATGGATGCCAAAAATATTGACATTACCCAAAGATTGGCATGTTGAATACGGCCGTTTTTGAATTGCACGAGCCAATACCAACAAGAGCCCAATACCAACAACCGGAAAATTTGGGTTGTCACAAAAACACCCCTCTCACCCATAGAAAACCAATCAATCCGTGATTCACCTTCAACATTCAGTCCAGTGAGATATTTGGTAATCAAAGCGCCCATGTCGATAAATCCACCCTCACCCAATTCCACAATGTGATTTTTAGAAAATGGATTGATGTTTGCCAGCCATCCGCGCAAGATCTCATTGTGATAATTGAATGGCAAATACACGTAAGGCAATAAAACCATCAAAATACAAAGTAAAACCGCCACAGAAAAAGCACGCCAATTTTTCATTAAAAACAATTGACCCACCATGAAGATGGGTAATATCTTTAGGGTTACACCGAACGACAAACCCGCTAATCGCTTAAATGCGTTTTCTATTCTACCTTCAAAGGCTCGGATAACGCCCCAAACAATCAGAATGGTCATTTGGCCATATAGAATATTGAGAAAAACCCAACGATAAGTAATCAATGCAAATACAAACCAAAACCAAAATCCTTTCTTGTTTTGGGGTGGCTGAAAGGTTCTATAAACGAACTGAATAAGCTGATAAACAAAAAATAGATTCAATGAATTCCAAAACAACTTCAACACAAACAAACCAAAGGGAATGTCTTCCGTAACCACAAATTTGGGAAGCAGTGTGAAAGGCGTTAACAAACTCGCAAACAAAGGGCTGTAATAATAATACAAAGCCCAACCTTGTGCGTTATAAGGTTGCGTATATGGATTCTCTAGCCTGGTTAAACGCTCTGCCGCACCAAAAAAAATATTTAAATCATTGTTGGTGCTCAAGCTTCTGAGAAACGGCCAAGCCAATAATGCAGCAAAAACCCAAATCAGAATTTTGATGTTCTTTTTGTATGGAAATTGTTCGTCTGTCAAAATGAATTTGATACAAATTTAACCAATGAAACATGTAAACTCACATTCAACTCAGGTTAATCGTCCATCGATCCAATAAATTGGGGTGATTGAGAGTTTTAACTTTCAACTTTATTTGAGCAATAATACAAATCTATTGCACTAATTTTGCAGCCCTTGGCCCCGTAGTTCAATGGATAGAATAGATGTTTCCTAAACATTTGATATGAGTTCGATTCTCGTCGGGGCTACCAAACCCACCTTCTATTGAGGGTGGGTTTTTTTTGCGATTTTGGTTTTGAGTTTCAATAGATCATAGAAAAATAGAAAAAGGGTTGCTATGAATAGCAACCCTTTTTCTATTTAGAATTTTGGACAACCATGAGATCTTCGAGCGCCCCTATATTTTCTTTTTCGCAAAATGGGTTTAAGTTTATTAGAGGTTGATTTATTTCCCCATTTTCTCACCATATACCTACCTTTTTTCGGCTTTTCACAACCCTTATCAATGTGTGTATTTGCATCAAAAATCACTGATGGGCAAACGCTATTTGTTTTGGTTACAGGTGATCTCCAAATACCAGTCAAAAGTCCGTTTCCATTTTCAAATTTGCAATCGCCTTTAACGGGCATAGACAACATTAAAACGATGATAATCAATAACTTGTTTTTCATTTTTTCTAATTTTAAGTGTGAACTGTAAAAATGAAGGCCTTCGATTGCACAAACACCTAAATGTACTTTTACCCCCAAAAAATTATCTCAATTTGAAAATTAAATAATCACCGTTGCCAAAAATCATTGGCCATTTACAAGCCTGTCCGATTACGGCATTTTCGTATTCGCTATTCTTGATAACCGATTCGTTGATCACTGCGTATTCAGCGCCCAAATTTCTCAACCTATTCCAATCCGCTTCCGTTTTAACTTGTTCCGGAAATACGGTCCAACCACTGCGATGTATCAAATACAACTCTTGGGGATTCGCACTAGAAACCATCACAATTTTTGCATTTTGGGGAATACAATTGGCAACGTCATTTTCCAATTTCTGCTTATATTTTTCAGTGTCCTTAATAAAATGATCGTGAAACTGGTTTGAAATTGATTCAACACAAAACAGGATTGCCAACACGGAAATCCAACGTGATTTAAGTCCATAAACCATCAAACCCTCCAAGCCAAAACTCGCCAACAAACACATAACGGGAACAAAAGGGATGGAATAATAGGTGTGTTGAGGAAAAACCGACCCTGTTTTTAAAATAAACAAACCAAAAATTACCGATACTGATAAAAGGGCCCAGTTCAAACTGCTCCAGTTCCATTGATACAATCGAACGAAACCAAATAAAAATATGGACAGCCCCAAAAAAGAATACAAACTGGTGAAATAGAATTTCTCTAGCAGCAGTTGCCACAGTGGAACTATTTCATGCCAACCCTCGAACAAACCTTTGGGAAAAAACAAATGATATCCATAGGTGACGTTTAGATAGGGAACCCAAACAAAATACCACCAAAAACCCGGAATCACCGCCAAAAATATACCCAGAACCACCAACCATTTTTTAAGCCTAGATAGATCCTTCGAGAAAGGTATCACTACAGCAATGGCCAATAAGCTGAGTGCTGGAATCTTACTCAGCACGCCCAAAGCAATAAAAAAAAGCGATATCAACCAATGGGTAAATCGCCCAGATAAAATGAAATCATATCCATACCTCAATCCAATAAAAACCAAAGACACAGAGAAAGTGTCTGGCATGATTTTTCTCGAAAATGTGAACCACGAAGAACACAAAAGAAAGGCAATGGTATGAAACGCGATTCTTTCAGAAAATATGCGTTTGAGCATCTCATAAAGGTGAAATGCCCCAAAAATTACCACAATAAGATTTACAAATCTTCCATACCAATGTTGAAAGCCAAAGGCCTTGCACAATAGCCATGACAAGAAATTGAAAATGGGGAATTCCGCACCCACAATGCCGGTTTTCTCGCCGGCCATATTGATCCTTGGACGCAACCAATCCATCCCAAATTCAACATAATTTCGCGTTACCATGGCCGTAAATGACTGTCGCCAACTGTGTGCGATTTCTAACGGAGGATCCATGATACCAATCAATTGGATACCCGCAAACACCCACAACAACCACACAATTCGGTTTTTCAGCAAAAACGAAAAGAACCTTTCGGACCATTGAAAAAAAATACCATTGCCTGCGATAAAATTCATGAAATGCTTTAGCAAAAATACGAGAATGTTTCAATGCTCATGGATTCGCCTATATTTGAAAATTAGCAACATTTATGAAGAAACAATACCTAATTATTATCGGGAGTTTGTTGATTGGCAATGCGTTCGGTCAAACTTTCAGCGACAATTTTGACAGCTACGCGTCTGGAGACAATTTGGCCGCCAAAAGCGCCGTTTGGGAAACATGGTCAAGCCCCAATGGCGGTGCCGATGACGTGAAAGTCACAAACACCAAAGCAAAAAGTGGAAGCAATTCCATCTATTTCCAATCCACTGCAGCAAACGGGGGACCCGCCGATGTCATTTTACCCTTCGGTGGCGCTAGAAACAACGGTCAGTTTGAATTGAAAATGAACATGAACGTTGACGCAGGTAAAAACGCCTACTTCAACTTTCAAGAGCAAACCACCGTTGGAAAAGGATATACCATCGATGTATATTTCAATGAAAACAAAACCCTCAACATCAACAACCAAGCAGCAGGAAGTTTGCTTAGCGTGAGCTATCCACAAGGACAGTGGTTTGAATTCCAATTGAAGGTTGATTTGAATACCAATAGTTGGGATCTTTATATCGATGGCACAAAAGCGGGTTCATTCCAGAATTCCACACGTGCCATTGCTTCTATGGATTTGTTTCCAATCAATGGTAGTTCGTTCTATGTTGACGATGTGAGCTATACATACACCTCATATTCTCCCACATCTAAAAACGCCTCAGTTACTTACATTGGAAATGTTATGGGTTATTTGGCCGGCGCCAATGTAACTCCTTCTGTAGAAATCAGAAACTTGGGTACCACCACCATTACCGAAGCTGAAATTTCTCTCAAATACAACGGAAATACGAGCTCTAAAAAACTCACAGGCATTTCCATTGCTTCGGGCGGACTTTATTCATCAAATCTCGATAATCCCATCAGCATTGTGGGTGGTATTGCTGATGTTGTTGCTTCCATCGTAACCGTAAACGGAACAGCAGATGACAACAACGCCGATAACAGCAAAACCCTCACCATCAATCCCATCGTACCTGCAAAAGGAAAAGTGGTTATTGGTGAAGAAGCCACAGGCACTTGGTGTCAATGGTGCCCCAGGGGAGCTGTTGCGCTCAAAACCATGCACGACAAATATGATGGCTTTTTCCAAGGCATCGCTGTACACAACAACGACCCCATGGAAAACCCTTACTACGACGCCTCCATCGCTTCGAAAATTAGTGGATACCCCAGCGCTTTGGTTGACCGTGGCGCAAAAATGGATCCATCTGCGATGGGTGGTGATTTCATCAATAGAATCCAAATTGCACCCAAAGGTGTGATGGACATTGCTGCCAAATACGACGCTGCAACCAAGGTGATGAGCGTAAGCGTGGAAACCACCATTGAATCAGCCATCAGCGGGGATTATCGCATTGCTTGTGTTATCGTTGAAGATGATGTAACAGGAACGACCTCCGGATACAACCAATCCAATGCCTATGCGGGCGGCGGTAGCGGTGTTATGGGTGGATATGAAAAACTGCCAAACCCTGTACCAGCAGCTCAAATGGTGTATGATCATGTGGGCAGAGCCATCGCCCCTACATTCTCCGGTTTGCCCAATGCCTTTGGAGCCAGCGCTTCGGCCGGACAAAAATTCGTTCATAATTTCACCTTTGATATTGACCCCAGCTGGGATTTGACGCAAATGCACGTTGTATCTATGTTCATCGACAAAACAGGCATGATAGACAATGGCGGAACCATTCATTACAACGATGCCATCAAAAAAGCATTCAAAGACGGAACAGCCGTATTGGCAAGCCAAGTGTTGAATGGCCCAGATAATAGAATTTCTGTTTCTCCAAACCCAACCACATCGGACATTAACTTGATGTTAACTGGTGCGATTTCTGCTGAGAGTACTGTAGAAGTGCTTGATATGCAAGGAAAAGTGGTATTCCAAACCAATGCTGTTACAAATACCATGATCATTCCCACCCAACAATGGAGTACAGGCATATACCTTGTTCGATTGAACGAAGGTGGTCTCATTTCTCAAAAGAAAATCGTTAAAAACTAACATTCATAATTCATCCAAATTTGCACCATGAGATTGGTTATCCAACGTGTTTTATCCGCCCAAGTATTGATCAGCGGGCGTGATCAAAAATCAATTGGACCTGGACTTGTGGTGCTCATTGGGGTGGAAGAAAATGATCAAGAGGCAGACGCTGAATGGTTGGCTCAAAAAACAGCACTCATGCGCATATTTTCGGACAGTGAGGGAAAAATGAATCTATCTGTTTTAGACATCCAAGGCGAAATTCTCGCTGTGAGTCAATTTACTCTATTTGCCCAAACAGCCAAAGGCAATCGACCGTCTTTCATTTGTTCAGCAAGACCCGAAAAGGCCATACCATTGTACATGAAATTCATTGAATTGCTGAGAGTTCAGCATGGCCTGTCAGTGAAAACTGGAGAATTTGGTGCGGACATGGAGGTTACAATCGTGAATAACGGACCCGTGACGATTACAATCGACTCCAAAAATCGAGAATAATTCAAGCCAATCTTAAAATACCCAATTATCAATCAACCGCACGCCGTTTAAGCTACCCGCAAAAATAACGGCATTTTGATGACCATTAGATGGGTTCGGCTCCTTGGTAAAATGATCGCATTCCAAGGCATCCATCCAAGGCAAAGACACACAATTCAAGTATTCAACTTCAATTCCAATTGCTGCCAGTCTTTGTGAATGCAAATCTATGGCTTCGCAAAATTCCTCTTTTCTTGTGGCGATGTCTTTCAGTGATTTTGAAATTTCCGCCGCTTTAAGTAATGATTCTGGTGACAATCTTACATTCCTTGAGCTCATCGCCAACCCGGAATCTTCTCTCATGGTTTGCACTCTATGCATTTTGATGTGCGGAAAAACCTGTTCAATGAGTTGTTCAATCACCAAACACTGTTGCAAATCCTTTTGTCCAAAAAACACCTCAGAAGGATTTACGTATTTAAACAACCGATACACAACCTGTACTACGCCATGAAAATGTCCAGGCCTAAACGCCCCCTCAAACCGGTCTTCCAACAAACCCAAATCCACCTCAACATCGGCAATGGACGCTGGATACATTTCATCGATGTTTGGAGTGAAAACCCAATCAACCCCTTGATCATCAAGCAATTTTAGATCTGCTTGTAGCGTTCTTGGATATTTCAATAGATCTTCAGAATTGTTGAATTGCAAAGGATTCACAAAAATGCTAACAATGGTTTTATGGCCTTTGGCTTGCGCTGCTCTAACCAAAGACAAATGCCCTTGATGCAATGCACCCATGGTTGGAATAAACGCCAATTGTTGTGATCCTAAGTCACGGTGCATGTGCAATAAATCCTCGGCTCGTTCAAATACCTTCATTTTTAACCCAAAAGAGGGTGCAAATAACGATTTTTCCTAGGTTCTGCGAAGATTGTTGTTTCAATTTCCGATTTTTTTATTATACTTTTGTAATCTTTTTCTTAGCAGAGATTACCACACACCATGACCCAAACCAAAAAACGTGTACTGTTTGTAAGTTCTGAAATGTCTCCCTTCCTCGAGACGTCGCCGCTAGCAACAGTTGCTCGAATGTTGCCACAAGCACTTCAAGAGCAAGAAAATGAAATTCGTATCCTCGTTCCTCGTTTCGGTGTCATCAATGAAAGACGAAATAGATTGCACGAAGTGGTAAGATTGTCTGGTATCAACATCAGCATCGACGACAACGACAACCCACTTATCATCAAGGTAGCATCTATACCCCAGACCAAGATGCAAGTTTACTTCTTGGACAATGAAGATTATTTCCATCGCAAATATCTGTTCCATGATGAAAGCGGCAAATTGTTCGATGACAACGATGAGCGCACCATCTTTTTCTGTAAAGGCGTGATGGAAACTGTGAAAAAATTGGGTTGGGCGCCCGACATCATCCACTGTCAAGGTTGGATGACCAGTTTGATCCCCATGTATTTGAAAACCATTTACAAAGACGAGCCCGTTTTCAAAAACACCAAAATTGTATTCAGCGTATACTGCGATGAAGACAAAATCAATTTGGGCGATGACTTCGCTAGAAAAGCCAGTTTGAACTCTTTGGACGATGATTGCATGAAATGCTTTGGCGATGCCAGCGTAGATGCAATGAACATTGGCGCTGTGAAACATTCCGATGCCATCGTAACCAACAGTGAAGAAGCACATCGCGTTGTTGAGGCGCATTTATTGGATAAAATCGTCATGAGACACAGCGACGAAGACGCTGCCACTCAATACGGTACATTGTACGAACGCTTGCTCTCTTAATTTATATTTTGAAAACACGCGTTTTCCTGTCGCTTCTGTTTGCACTAACTGCATTGTTTTCTTCTTGTAAAAAACAGGACGGAAACATAATTATCGATGGCCAAAGCAACAACAATCAACTCGATATTTTTCGGACTGATAGCTTCACACTGCTTACACGTACCATCCAAGAAGACTCTTTGCCGGGCAACGGAATCAGCTATTCCCTTTTGGGCGAAATGAACGACCCCAATTTAGGAAAAAGCAAGGCAAGCATTTTCGCGAAAATGCTTATTCTGGAGCCTGAAAACAATTTTCCCAACGGCATCGAACCAGATTCAGCGATTCTCTATATCCCCATGGTAGATGGCTTGAACTTTTACGGAAATCATCTTACCAAACAACGATTACAGATTTTTAAACTGTCTGAAGCCATTACTGCAAGCAATGTATATTACCAAAAGCAGAAGATGTCTTACAACACCAATGTTTCTTCGAATCATTACGGTCCAATGTATCAGCAGAAATTTGATTCTATCGGATATCGCAAAGACAAAATGGGGCTTAAGCCAGGTTTGATGATCAAGTTAAGCGCTGAGTTTGCTCGGAGTTTACAACAAATGCCCATCGAGGCTTATCAATCCAATGAAGGCTTGGCAAAACACTTCAAAGGCATTGCCATTGTACCAGAAAACGATGAGCTCATGCCGGGTGAAGGCGGTTACGCAGTATTTGACCTCGCAAACGTGATTTCACTGTCATATCGCGCAAAAATTTTATTGTACTACAACGATACCAGCACGTTTGTTTTTGGGTTTGATGGAAAATCTAACATTGTGAATCAAGGAAAAACGGGGCCCTACCCGCAAGAGATTTTGAATCAATTGGAGAAAAAAGACAATTACCCTGTAACCTATGTGCAAGCATTGAGTGGACTTAAAACCGAAATTCAAATTCCATACATCCACAACCTTATTAAAAACGGAAATGTAGGGATCAACAAGGCCGAGATCTTGTTTTACACCAACAACATTACCACGCCAACACATTTTGCGCCTCCAAGATTGAATTTGTTCCAACCATTGAACAAAAACAGCAAGCGAAACAAACTCATTGATGATGCCACATTCTCTCCCAATTCCTTCGGGGGTGTATACGATGAAAGTAAAAAATGCTACAAATTCACCGTTACAAGGCACATTCAAAACATTTTGAATGATCAATACTTTAGAGAACTCAACACCAACCTCGGTTTATTCTTGGCACTGCCATCAGACAATCCAGTGATTGGTGCACGGGCCGCCATTGATCACTCAAAAACGAAATTAATTATCACTTACACGAAACCCAATTAACCCAATATTGTTTCATGTCTATGGGCAACCGAAAACCTTACCAATTAGTGAGTCGAGAATGGAAACAAGACGATACCACATTTGTTGTAAATGGTGTTAACATAGGAAAAGATTTGATGATGGTTGCCGGGCCTTGCGCTGTAGAAAACCGTGAACAAATTTTTACCATCTCTGAATACCTATCCAAACGAAATATAAAATTTTTACGTGGTGGGGCATACAAACCCAGAACGAGTCCATATTCATTTCAAGGCCTAAAAACCGAAGGACTGCAATTGTTGCGAGAAGCCGGCGATAAGTATGGTTTGGCCGTGGTCTCTGAAATCATGAGCATGGATAAAATTGATGAGTTGTGTGAATATGCCGATATCCTACAGGTAGGCACCCGCAATATGCAAAATTATCCACTCCTAAAGGCTTTGGGTAAATGCGGTAAACCCATTTTACTCAAGAGAGGCATGAGCAGTACCATCGAAGAATGGTTGTTGGCCGCCGAATATATTGTGAGCAGCGGAAACGAAAAGGTAATTTTGTGTGAAAGAGGCATTCGCACTTTTGAAACAGCCACACGAAACACACTGGATATCGCCGCGATACCGCTCATCAAAACCCTTAGCCATCTACCCATTATTTTAGACCCAAGTCAAGGTACTGGCCTAAGAGATTTGGTATCTCCCGTTTCATGCGCCGCAATTGCAGCTGGAGCAGACGGACTCATCATTGAGGTTCACAATCAACCCAACGAAGCCCTCAGCGATGGTGATCAGAGTTTATATTTAGATCAATTTGGCGATTTGCTTCCAATGCTTTCGGCTCAAGCTCAATTGAGAAAAAAACAATTCGATTTTAATTCAAGTTTTGAATATACCCCAGGGTAATTCAGATTGCTTTTTTTTGCGGTCTGCGAAGCGCTGGGGCGTTTTAAATGCTCCGATGCTCCAAGTGCCTGTTTTCAATGATTGGATTGTCCCTTGGGCTTAAAAAAGTAATAAATGGGCCATCCCAATGCCACGATGCCAATTCCAGTTATGGCGATGTTGAATTGACTCACAAGGATACCCACTGCAACAAAACCGGCCAATATCAAATAGGCGATGGGCAAAAATGGATATCCCCAAACGCGATAGGGTCGATCGGCTTCAGGTTCTCGGCGCCTTAATATCAATACCCCAGCAACCGTAATGATGTAAAATAACAGGGAAGCAAAGGTGCAATAGCTCAACAAATCTCCATAAGTGCCACTCAAACACAACAAACTCGCCCAAAAAGCTTGCATCCACAATGCGTTGGCAGGAACGCCTTTCCCATTCAATTTAGTTGCACGCTGAAAAAATAAACCATGGTCTGCCATGGCTTTGTACAACCTGCTCCCGGCCAAAATCAATCCATTGTTACAGCCAAATGTACTCACCATGATCAAAATGGCCATCGAGTATAAACCCATCATGCCGGCAGATTGATCCCGCGTTGAACCCATTAAAACAGAGGCAGAAGCCACACCCACCCGATCTTGATTCGCATGAGCAATACCAAAATTGAAATCATCTACCAAACCATCACCACCTATTGCAGCCAACGCCTCATTCCAAGGCAAACCCTTTAAAGGCAATAATGTCATGTATGCCACATTCGCCAAGCAGTATACCACAGTCACCACAAAAGTGCCATACAGCAGGGCTTTGGGAATATTCTTACTAGGATTTTCAACTTCGCCCGACATAAACGTAATGCCTTGCCAAGCATCTGAAGAAAACAAACTCCCAACCATCGCACTGGCAAAAGCCAACATCAATCCAATCCCTGCCAACGACTCCCATTTACCCAAAACAGGCTCAATATCACCCTTTAATCTATTTGATTCACTGGTGGGCTCAAATTGGGATCCGCTGAACCCATCCGACATATTATCCCAGAAATAGTTTTTAATTCCATTGAACTCGCCCCCAGCTAATATGTACAAGCCACCGAAGATTAAAATCCCCAATGCGATCAATTTGGCCATCGTAAAAATTCGCTGAACCCATTTACTTTCTTGAATTCCCAATCCATTGATAAAGGTTAGTAAAACAATACTAGCGATGGCAATGAGTTGACCTGCAAGCAGTTTGAAAGTTGTTCCGCCTCCACATTCACCATCGCCAAATAAAACAACACTGAAAACCACTTTGTCGTGGCCCAATGTAAAAATGCCCAAATGTTTGGCAAAAGCCATCGCTACGGCAGCAATAACACCTGTTTGAATCACGGAGAATACAGCCCAACCATATACAAAGCCCATTCGCTTGCCATAAATACGCGTTACGAAATTGTACTGTCCGCCGGCATTGGGCATCATCGCCGCCAACTCGCCAAAGCTCAATGCCGCCATCAATGTAATTATCCCCGTGAGCACCCAAGCCAACAATACCAGGGGCCCACTACCCAGCTGCCTCGTCATATCAGAGGTAACCAGAAATATTCCGCTACCAATCATGCTGCCTGATACCAACAAGGTGGAATCAAAAAGTCCAAGTTTTTTTGAAGTTGTCATTTTGTGAATGGGATATTACAAAAAAGGCTCGGTGTTACCAAGCCTTTTTCTATGTTCCAAAAATTTGAGTTATTCTGCTTTATTCAAGTTAGAATGTTTGCGGCTATACAAGAAATATATAATCACACCCAATGTACCCCAGATCAAAAAGGCATACCAGGTATTCTCACGCACTTGTGACATTAAGAATACGTTAAAAGCCACACCCATTGGTGCAACAAAATAAATGAATGGCGTTTTGTATGGGCGTTCCAATTCTGGTTGTTTCACGCGCAATATCAACACGGCCAAGCACACCATGGCAAAGGCAAGCAGTGTACCCATAGAGCACATTTCTGATACTTTATCAATGGGTGTTAAGGCAGCAACGATAGAAACAATAAAACCAACCAAAATGGTACTCTTATAGGGCGTTTTGAATTTGGGGTGTAAAGAACCAAACATGTTCTTTGGCAACAAACCATCTTTCGCCATTCCTAAGAAGATACGCGTTTGTCCGAGCATCATCACCAACATCACCGACATCAAACCGGCTGTAGCAGCGATGGTTATCAAATAAACCGCCCAATCGATACCAGCACCCGCGAATGCTGAGGCAACAGGGGCTTTCAAATCAAGTTGGTTGTAAGGAACCATACCGGTCAATACCAAAGACACCGCGATGTAAAGCAGTGTACAAATAATCAGCGAAGCAATAATGGCAAATGGCACATCTTTTTTGGGATTAATGGCTTCTCCTGCTTGGGTTGATACCGCATCAAAGCCAATGTAAGCAAAGAATACAATGGTAGCAGCCGTAAGAACTCCGCCAACACCAAAGTGTAAATGTCCATCTTCACCCATTTTCTCAGCGGGGATAAATGGATGCCAATTTGCTGTATCAACAAAGAAAGAACCTGCGATGATTACAAAAAGAACCACAGCCACTTTCACAATCACAATGATGTTGTTGGTAGAAGCAGCTTCTTTGATCCCTTTCACCAAAATGGCCGTAATCACCCAAGTAATGATGAAGGCTGGCAAATTGAATGCATTTCCTCCATAGGTTACAGGGTCATTAATGAGATATTCAGGTAGATTAATATGAAACAAATGAAGCAACTTGGTGAAATAACCACTCCAAGCAACGGCCACCGTGGTTGCACCCATCATGTATTCCAAAATCAAGTTCCAACCAATAAACCAAGCGAATAATTCGCCCACTGTTCCGTAAGCATAGGCATAAGCGGAACCTTCAACTGGCAATACTGATGCGAATTCTGCGTAACACAATGAAGCAAACAAACAACCAATACCGGCAATGACAAAGGCCAATGCCAATGCAGGACCGGCGTGATTGTGGGCCGCAATACCCGTTAATGTGAAAATTCCACCACCTATGATTGCACCAATACCCAAGGATGTAAGACCCCAACGGGTTAACACACGATTCAGGTCATTCTTTTTAGCATCCGCTTGATACGCAGCTATGGGTTTCTTTCTCCAAATAGACATTTCTGTATTCCTTAAAAAACAAATATAGGGGTTTAGGCTATTACACCCAATGATTTACCCACTTTGGTGAACGCCGCGATGGCCTTGTCTATGTGTTCAAACTCGTGTGCAGCACTCAACTGAACCCGAATTCTTGCTTGTTCTTTGGGTACCACAGGGAAGAAAAATCCAATGACGTAAATACCCTCGTCAAGCAGCGCATTCGCCATATCCTGACTCAATTTTGCATCGTACAACATGACCGGTACAATGGCACTATCGCCGTCCTTGATATCAAAACCCGCCGCCTTAATGCCTGCTTTGAAACGCTTCACATTGGCTTCCAATTTGTCTCTCAAACTCGTGGTCTCGTTCAACATGTTGAGCACTTCGATACTTGCACCCACAATGCTAGGAGCCAATGAATTACTAAACAAATAAGGCCTACTTCTTTGACGAAGCAACTCGATGATCTCTTTTCGTCCGGTAGTGTATCCGCCCATGGCTCCACCCAATGCTTTGCCCAAAGTTCCCGTGATGATATCAACACGACCCATAACGTTGCAATATTCAGGTGTACCGCGACCTGTAGCACCAATAAAACCTGCGGCATGACATTCATCCGTCATCACCATCGCATCATATTTCTCAGCCAGATCACAAATTTTATCCAACTGAGCCACATAGCCATCCATAGAGAAAACGCCATCCGTAACAACCAAAATGAAACGCGCCCCTTTTTCGCGGGCAGCGATCAATTGGGCTTCCAAATCTGCCATATTATTATTCTCATAGCGGAAACGCATCGCTTTGCATAAACGAACCCCATCGATGATAGAGGCATGGTTTAAGCTATCCGAAATGATTGCATCTTGCTCCCCCAACAAAGGTTCAAAAACACCACCATTGGCATCAAAGGCTGCGGCATATAAAATGGTGTCTTCTGTACCATAAAACTCGGCGATTTTTGCTTCAAGTTCTTTGTGAATGTCTTGGGTACCACAAATGAAACGCACACTGCTCATACCAAAACCGTGTGTATCTATGGCACGTTTGGCCGCCTCAACCACTCTAGGATGGCTGCTCAATCCCAAATAATTATTGGCGCAAAAATTCACAACTTCACTACCATCCGAAAGTCGAATAACAGCGTCTTGTGGGGTGGTAATGATTCTTTCTTTCTTGAATAATCCGGCTTCTTCGATGCTTTTCAGCTCAGCCGCCAAGTGTTGTTTAATGGCTCCGTACATAGGTCTTTAAAAGACAAAAATACGATTTTACTGCTTAATGCAATCCCATCAATTGCTTGATTTCCTCAATGATTTTACGATCGTTGCTCAATCTTGGTACTTTGTTCTGTCCACCCAATTTGCCTTTCGATTTCAACCATGCATGAAATGTATTTTGGGGTACGACTATGATTTTGGGCGATTTCATCACGATGTTTCCTTGCCTTTTGGCCTTGTAATCGTCGTTTACTGATTTCAGCGCGTCATCCAATAACACCTCAAACTGCTGAATATCTGTTGGTTCAATAGAAAACTCTATCAACCATTCATGCCCACCATCACCTTGAGCATTTAAAAAAATGGGGGCCGCGGTATAATCCGTTACCACTGATTGGGTGTCTAGGGCCGCCTTAGAAATGGCAGTTTCCGCATTTTCTATCACCAACTCTTCACCAAACGCATTGATGAACAATTTCGTTCTTCCTGTAATTGTAAAAGTAAACGGATGGGTTGATGTAAATTGAACGGTATCGCCGATGATATATCTCCAAAGGCCGCCTAGGGTTGATATCACCACAGCGTAATTAACACCCACTTTCACATCACACAAACGCACAACATTCTCGCTAGTTGGCCCTTCCAACACCGGAAAAAATTCATAGAATACTCCCAAATGACACAAAAACACCATCTCCGGTTTGTTGGCTTCGAACTGCAATCCAAAGAAACCCTCACTCGCATTATAGGTTTCAATGTACTTTACCTGATCTCCAGGCAATAAGGCATTAAATTGGGATCGATAGGGGCCAAAATTCACACCGCCATGGATAAACAGCTCAAAATTTGGCCATACCTCTAGGATGTGTTTTTTGCCGGTAACTTCTAACACTCTCTGCATCACCACGGCCGTCCAAGTGGGCACACCGCTCACACTGGTTACATTTTCATCTTTGATGATTTGAACCATTTTTTCTAGTTTGTCTTCCCAATTTTCGATGGTAGCCACATCAATGTCTGGCGTACTTTTCCAATTGGCCCAACTTGGCAAATGATTCATGAGAATGCCACTTAAATCTCCAAAATAATACCCATCATCCCCGTCACTTTGTTTTGTACTTCCGCCAATCAACAAGCCCTTGCCTTCGAAAATTTTCCCATCGGGATAGAATGAAAAAAACTGCGACAACGCCTCCTTGCCACCTTCCAAATGGTTATACTCCATAATTTCATAGCTCATTGGAATGAACTTAGAAACATTGCTGGTGGTGCCACTACTTTTTGCAAACCACTTAATATCACTCGGCCAAAGCAATTGCTGCTCCCCTGCTTGCATTCTTTCGATGTAAGGTAAAAAATCTTCAAACGTAGCCAAAGGCAGTTTGCTTGAAAAATCTTGATACGTGATGCCCTTTTCTATTCCGTGAATTCTGCCGTATTCTGTTTGAAGCAACTGCTCCATCAAATCCTGAAATAACTCATCTTGTTTGCGCAGTGATTGATCGATGTTTACACGCAACTCTTTGCCGCGTTGTTTGAAATACCAACCAATAACAGGACTGATCATAACGCAATTAAGCCATCACGCAAACGCACAATTTTCTTTGCATGCTTGGCGATGTCTTCTTCGTGTGTTACCAAAACAATTGTATTGCCCCCGGCATGAATTTCTTCGAACAATGCCATGATTTCATGAGATGTTTGGGTGTCCAAATTGCCCGTAGGCTCATCGGCCAATAACAAACTGGGGTTATTGATCAGCGCCCGAGCAACAGCCACCCTCTGACGTTGACCACCCGATAATTCATTGGGTTTATGATCCATTCTATTCCCCAAACCCACTTTGTTCAGGGTTTCTGCAGCGCGTTCATTTCTTTCTTTTTGGGAAATGCCTGCATACACTAGGGGAAGCGCCACATTTTCGAGAGAGGTGAGTCTATTCAACAAGTTGAATGTTTGAAATACGAAGCCGATTTCATCATTTCTAACTTTGCTCAATTCAATATCCGACATCTGGCTTACTTCTTTGTGATTCAGCCAATATTTGCCAGAAGACGGGGTATCCAAACATCCAATGATGTTCATCAATGTGCTTTTTCCGGAACCGGAGGGTCCCATCAATGCCACATATTCACCACGATAAATATCTAAATCTATTTTCTTGAGGGCATGCACGGTTTGTTCGCCCAGTATATAGGTTTTACGAATTTCTTGGAGAGAGATTAGAGCCTCAGACATTGCCATCAATCACCTTGGGTACACGGAAGAAATCGCTATCCGCTTTGGGAGCATTCTTCAACGCTTCCTCATGGGTAATGGATTGAACCACTACATCGTCACGAAGCACGGTTTCACTGCTTGTTAGATAGATGAGGGGCTCAACACCTTCTGTATCCACCTCATTCAGTTTTTCACACATCGCCAAGATGTCTACCAAATCACTTTGCATTTTTTGAAGACTTTCTCCCTCGAAATGCAAGCGCGACAAATGCGCAAGTTCTTTGACTCTTTGTTCTGTAATTTTCATATAACTCGCAGTGATTTCAATTGTGAAGATATTACATTAAATACTTTTTCTTGCAATTCAGGTAGGTCGTCCATCGACAAACCTTTCGTTTCAATCGGCGCGTGAACATACATCCTCATTTTTCCTGGCGAACCTTTGAAAGTATCACTGTTAAACCGATTCAAATTATCTGCAAGCGTTACCGGTACTATTGGTATTTGTTTTTCAATGGCCAAGCGAAAAGCACCCGGTTTGAAGGGGTATTTCAATTGCGGCGCATTGTCAGGTATTCTGCCTTCTGGATAGATGATCAAATTGGCTCCCAACGCATCCATTTGCTGAGAGGCATCAATAAACGCTTTGTGTGAACCCCTCAAACTCTCACGATGCACCGCGATGTCTAAAGTCCTAAACCATATACCAAACAACGGAATTCTTGAAAGTTCTATTTTTCCCATGAAAAAATTAAACCCTGGCAAGAAGCTGCCACAAGTTAAAATATCTAGATACGAAATGTGATTGGGGCAAAAAATGAGCTGTTGATTTTTGGGCAAGCGCTGTTCATACCTTACAATGGGTATCACAAAACACATGATGGACGTTACCATACCCCATATTTTACGAAGTCCATGCGCCAATCGATAGGTCTTTGGCGATAACAAAAGCAAGTACAAAAACGGATAAATCACAAGGAAAAGCGACACAAACCAAAAGCCTGCCCAAGCCAACCAAATTCTGCCCAATAGTACCCGCATCGTTGAAAAAGTTGTTTACGGATTTCGTTTTAAGTTCCAAACAAACACCAAAAGAGCCACCACCATACTCGTAGATACGCACATCATCAGTTCAAAACTGCCGAATGAAGATGGACTAATTTTCACATTGAAATTGTCTTTCATCATTGCTTTTTGCTTGGGTTTATCCACTGCCAATACGCTGGCGTCGGCATCGATATTCTTTTCGATGGCTGCAAACTGCAAACTTCTCCAATCGTCAATGATTTCTGTTTTGTTGTAGTAAATGTGTTGATACGCAGCGATGTTGGTGGCCGCCATGATCAAAGACATCATCAAAGAAAAAAACAAGGCTTTACCCATATTGATGGGCTTGTCGGTTTGCATATTCATCAAACCCTTCACAAACAGATAAACACCGATACCCGGTATTACCAGGTTAAAAAACATCGGGAAAAAAGAAGCCACGGAAACCGTTTTGTACAATCCATTGAGGTATTGAACCAACAACATGGAGGCACTCAGTGAGCCAAATGCAATTCCGTAAATAAAAACACGTTTAAACACAGCGCAAAAATAGGAAAAGCCCCGGCTAAATACCTGAAACTTCCAAAAAGAAGACGAATCGCCTTATGCGTAATCGTCGTCCTGACGATCGTACTCGTCAAAATCGTATTCTGGCAACAAGGTGGTTTTCACATGACCAATGGTTTCAGCCAATCCATCGCTGAATTTGTTGAAATCCTCTTTGTACAAATGAATTTTCATTTTTACAAAATTGCCATCGTCGAATTTGCTGCGTTTACTTTCAGTGATGGTAATGTAATAATCATTGTTTCTTGTGGCTTTCACATCGAAAAAATAAGTGCGCTTACCAGCACGAACACGCTTTGAAAAGATCTCTTCTTGCGAATCTCTGTTGTAGTTTTCTTCCTGCATCATCTTCTTTTTAATTCGAGAACTCAATTCTCTTGGCAAATATGCAAAAATAATTGAGGTTATGTATACAAAATTATGATAAAAAAATGCGCAAGTGTCAAAATAACGCTTTTCGAGGCCTTTGCGCTGTTAATCAGTGCTTTGACTTTCGTTAAGGTTCTTATAGTAATCACATCGCAGCAACAATTCATCATGGGTTCCGATGTCTAAAACGCCACCATCCTCCAAAACCACAATTTTATCTGCCATTTTGAGTGGGGCAATTCTGTGTGAAACAATTACTGCAGTTGCATTTTTGAGCCAGTTTTCGAGGTGCTCGATGATGGTTCTTTCCGTTTCCGCGTCTACCGCACTCAAACAGTCATCAAAAACGTATAATTCCGCTTTTTTAATCAGCGCCCTTGCCACACTCACCCTTTGTTTTTGACCGCCAGACAAACTCACGCCACGTTCACCCAGCAATGTATCAAGACCTTGTGGCCATTGAGGCACATCTTTCAACAAGCAAGCGGCTTCCACGGCTTTTTGCAAGTCTTCATCGCTGGCCATTCCATCTTCCAATCCAAAGGCGATGTTCTCTCTAATGGTTTCAGAAAATAAAAATACATCTTGAGGCACATAAGCCAATTTCCGTCGAAAATCTTGAATGTCTATGTTTTGCATTGCAACGCCATCCACAGAAATTTGATTCATACCACTCTCAGAAAAATACATGGCCGATATCAATTGGGCTAGGGTAGATTTTCCTGATCCAGTTCTGCCTGTGATTCCCACAATTTCTCCTTTGTTTATAGTCAGAGAAACATCTTTCAAAGCAGGTTGCGATTTCCCTTCGTAGGTAAAAGTGAGGTGGCTAACAGACAGATTGTTTTCGAGCACAAATGGCTTTCCTCCTTGGCTTTGGTGTTCTTCGGCCGTTAAAAATTCATTGATCCTTTTCTGACTCGCCGCAGCTTTTTGAACCAAAGCAGTTGTCCATCCCAAACTCGCCACAGGCCAAATCAACATATTCAAATAAATCACAAATTCCGCCAAATTACCTGGTGTAAATGTGCCTTGTTCAACCGCTTTTCCTCCCATGTAAATCACAATGAGCGTGCTGAGCCCCATCAAAAGGAGCATCATCGGAAAGAACATCGCATTGATTTTGGCCAAATCCATGTTGCGTTTCTTATACTCTTCACCTTCTGATTGAAACTTTTGGCTGAATGTTTCTTCCATACCAAATGATTTAATGATGCGAATTCCAGCGAAGGTTTCTTGGGCACTTGCAGTGATGGTTGAAAGCTGTTCCTGAATCACTTTATTCCCTTTGTTCATTCGCTTACTCACTTGGTAAATCGAATAGGAAAGAAATGGCAACGGGAGCAACACCCATAACGTTAAGGAGGCATTGGCTTGGACCATTTGGTAAATCACCACAACAAAAGTGAAGATCATATTGGCAAAGTACATAATGGCCGGACCGATGTACATTCGAACATTGGAAACATCTTCGCTCATGCGAGAGAGCAAATCGCCGGTCATGTGTTTGCGATAGAAAGACTCACCCAACCTCTGGTATTTGTCGTACAAACGGTTTTTTAAATCATATTCCACCTTTCGCGAAACAACGATCAATGATTGCCTCATGTAGTACATAAATACACCGCGAATGATGGCAACCAAAATGATGGCCAAACCAAAAATGATGGCTGTTTGAAAAATGAGCTTCATCACGATGGCATCGGCGGTGCCGCTCATCCAAACCGACTGTTTAAGGGCTTCATCCAATCCCAATCGAACCAAAACGGGCACAGAAGCAGAAAAAACATTCGTGAGTAAAACACAAAGGATGCCCCAAAGCATCAATTTTCCGTATTTGACCAAATATTGATTGAGAAAATAGAGTTCACGCATGATTTCCACAAAGGTAGTTTAAAGATCAGAAGGGCTATAAACATTGCAGAAAATGTGGGAGATAGTTGGTTTCTTGATGAAAAAAGTGCCCATTGATTAGATGATTTGGGTGAGATTGTCAATGAAATGCCTCTTTAGCCACAATTTTGAAACTTTTTCACACTTATATCCACATTTTAAAATATTGTTTCTTATCTTTGCGTCCCATTTGAGAAAGCCATGCAATTAACTGCTGAAAGAAAGAAAGAAATTTTTACCACCTTTGGAGGCGCTGTAAACAACACAGGTAGCACCGAGGCCCAGATTGCAATGTTCACTGAGAGAATCAATTTCATCAGTGCGCACTTGAAGGAATTCCGCAAAGATAAGAGCGCGGAATTGTCTTTGATTAAGTTGGTAGGTAAGCGTAGAAGCTTATTGAACTACTTGATGAAGAAAGACATCTTCAAATACAGAGCGTTGATTAAAGAATTGGGCTTACGTAAGTAAGAACCAACCTTTACACCTTTTACGATTAAGAAAAGCCCCGTTCGCATAGCGAAGCGGGGCTTTTTGTTTAAGAAATTATATAACAATGTTTAAAATACACAAAAAACAATTCGACACTGGTGATGGTAAAATCATCGAGATCGAAACCGGAAAATTGGCCCGTCAAGCCCACGGTAGCTGCGTAGTAAAAGTTGGTAAAACCATGATTTTGGCGTCTGTAGTTTCTAACTATGATGCAAAAGAAGGTGTAGACTTCTTGCCTTTGAGCGTTGACTACCAAGAGAAATTTGCTGCAGTTGGTCGCATCCCCGGTAGCTTCTTGCGCCGTGAAGCGCGTTTGTCTGATTATGAAATCTTGATTTCTCGTTTGGTAGACCGCTGCTTACGTCCTTTGTTCCCCGAAGATTACCACGCCGACACTCAAGTGATGTTGACGTTGATTTCTTCAGATGAGAACATCCTTCCAGATAGTTATGTTGGATTGGCTGCTTCAGCTGCTTTGATGTTAACAGATATTCCTTTCTTGGGACCTATTTCTGAGGTTCGTGTGGGTAGAATCGACGGCAAGTTCATCGTGAACCCTACTAGAGAAGAATTGGCATTGTCTGATATCGATATGTTGGTTGGTGGAACTGCCAATGACTTGAACATGGTTGAAGGTGAATTGAAAGAATTGTCTGAAGAAGAGTTCTTGGAAGCCTTGAAATTTGGTCATGAAGCTGTGAAATTACAGTGTGCTGCCCAGATGGAATTGTTGGCTGAAATGGGTGGTCGCAAGCCAGTTCGCGAATACAATCATGAAGACAACGATGCTGAATTGCGCGAGCGCGTGATTGCAGAAACCTCTGCAGATATCCGTAAAGTAGCCGAAAGCGGCGCACCTAAAAATGAGCGTACCGCTGCATTTAAGGCCATCATTTCTGAATATTGCAAGCAATTCGAAGGTCATGAACAAGAATCTAGAATGGTTCGTTTGGCCAAGAAATACTTCCATGAAGCAGAATACAATCAAATGCGTGAAATGATCTTGGACAGTGGCCGTCGTTTGGATGGTCGTACAACAACCCAAGTTCGCCCTATCTATACTGAAGTGGATTATTTGCCAGCTGCACACGGTTCTGCTGTGTTTACACGTGGTGAAACTCAATCATTGACTACTGTAACTTTGGGTGGTAAAATGGATGAGCAATTGTTGGATGCACCAATGTTGCACGGACATAGCCGTTTGATGTTGCACTACAACTTCCCTGGTTTTTCTACGGGTGAAGTAAGACCTAACCGCGGTCCTGGTCGTCGTGAAATCGGTCACGGAAACTTGGCGTTGCGTGGTTTGAAGGCCATGTTGCCTGTTGATGTTCCTTATGTAATTCGTATTGTAAGCGATATCCTAGAATCTAACGGATCTTCTTCTATGGCAACAGTTTGTGCCGGTTCTATGGCGTTGATGGATTCTGGTATTCCTATGCAGAAGCCAGTTGGTGGTATTGCGATGGGTTTGATTACTGATGAAACAGGACGTTACACGGTGTTAACCGACATTTTGGGTGATGAAGATCACTTGGGTGATATGGATTTCAAAGTAGTTGGAACTACCGAAGGTATCACTGCTTGTCAGATGGATATCAAAATCAACGGTTTGAAGTGGGAAATGGTTGCTCAGGCTTTGAAACAAGCCAAAGAAGGTCGTTTACACATCTTGGGCGAAATGGCGAAAACCATCACTGCAGGTAAGCCAGAATTGAAGCCACATACCCCACGTGTAGAAATGATTGTGATTGATAAAGAATTCATCGGTGCGGTAATCGGACCAGGAGGAAAAATCATCCAAGACATTCAAGCTCGCACTGGAACTACCATCTCTATCGAAGAGCGTGATGGCAAAGGTTATGTAGAAATTTTGAGTAACGATGGCGATAGCATGGCAGCAGCAGTTGCTATTGTAAATGGCATCGTTGCAATTCCTGAAGTAGGTGGAACATATACCGGAAAAGTTAAAACCATCACTGAATTTGGCGCATTTGTTGAATTTATGCCTGGTAAAGACGGATTGTTGCACATCAGCGAAATCTCTTACGACCGCGTTTCAACCATGGAAGGTGTGTTTACGGAAGGACAAGAAGTGACTGTTCAATTGGTAGAAGTGGATCAGCGTTCAGGCAAGTTCCGTTTGAGCATGAAATCATTGACACCGAAGCCAGAAGGATATGTTGAGCGCGAGCGTGCTCCACGTCCTGAAGGTGGAAGAGGTGGTCGCGATGGTGGTCGTGGTGGCCGCGACGGAGGTCGTGACAATCGCAACCGTCGTTAATTGATTGATTGAAATTTCTTTATAACGATTAAACAAAAAAGGGAGGCAAAGCCTCCCTTTTTTGTTTGGTAATTGATCATTCTCAACGAAAGCCGAATGAAAACAGTTGATGTAAAAACAACTTCTATTATTGATTTTAAAACCACTAATGATTTGCTTTTTTTTCAAAGAAATTAATTTGTTTGCCTCTAATATCAAATTTACCTAGCATTGTATAATCTTGAGAGAGTGATTTTTGTAATTCATCAAAAATCCCATAGGGTCCTTGATTATCACTGGTTAAAATAAAATCGGGTGGATTGCCAATCAATTCTTTGATTACCCGGTTTCGATTCATTGTGATTTTTTTGTAGACCGCACTTTCAGATTCAATACCACTTTCTGACTCACCAAAAGAAAAAAACA
>JACCDO011724504.1_pt1 | contig 30619 bp, 50 predicted proteins | sample 7446101 | NCBI WGS metagenome assembly JACCDO01 (sample SAMN15323440, study PRJNA562643) | freshwater metagenome | isolation source: river surface water | place: USA:Blue River Watershed | collected 2017-08-16
AATACGAATCTAGGGGTAAAAAATCTGGTATTGCTTCTAGTGAAGCTGAGTACTACGCCTTTGTAATCAACAAAACCATCGTTATAAAAGAAACTAGCGAGCTAAAGTCAATATGCAGAAAGTATATAGGCTCTAAAAGAGACGTTTTAGGCGGAGACAGTAACACTTCAAAAGGAATTTTATTACCAATAAGCGATTTATTATGATTAAAAGAAGCAGAATCAACATTATTCAAGTCGTAGAGTATGACTTGTATGGAGAAAAAGAGTACGAGCACTACAAAATCAATGTAGATGCTAGAACAAACCCTGAGTTTGACTACTACGAAGCTGTTAAAAACAAAACATTTGACAATTACGGAGAAGCTAGACGCTTTATTTCCGAAAAATGGGGTATATGAGTGAGCTTTACCAAATGAGACCACCGCAATACGAACGCGGTTTAAGGGATTTGATAAGCTATATCAATAGCATTTCTGATACTAAAGATATGCAAATGATTGAGATTGGCTCTTATGCTGGTGAATCTACTCAAATATTCTGCGAAAACTTCAAATTTGTTGTAGCTATCGACCCTTACATTGACAATTACGACCCTACAGATATAGGGTGTCAGAATGCTGTTATGGAAGAAATACTAAAACACTTTCAAGAGCGAATTATAAAGTACGATAACGTAGCTTTAATTAGGGCAAGTTCCGATGATGTCATAGAGTGGGACCTATTAGTCAACAAAGAAGTGGATTTCGTGTACATAGATGGTCTACATACTTACGAGCAGGTAAAGAAGGACATCCAAAACTACCTACCACTAATCAAAAAAGGTGGGTTTATAGGAGGTCATGACTACCACCCTACTTGGCAAGGCGTAGTTGATGCAGTAAACGAGCTTTTAGGAGAACCAAATAAAATAACAGAAGACACTAGCTGGATAATTAAATTATGAAAAAGACAAAAAACGACAAAATTCCTTATTTCAATGTGCCTGATATGTGGGAATACAATCCAGTATTTTACATTCAATCAAGCAAACCTTGGTATCACAGACTGTATCAAGTGCTATCTAGGCCTATAACCTGGGTTTTTAAAGGATACGTAAAATACGAATAGTATGAAAATAGAAAGCGTAAAGACGATTAAAATTAAAATCGCAAATTTCGAGCAGTTTGAGTTCAATTATGAGCAGTTCGCCAACGTAGAATGTCAGTTTGAAGACTTTGAAACTGTATTAATTACAATTAAACCAAACGAAGATGATACACGACTGGAAGAAAACTAAACGCTATAGAGACGTTAAATTTGATATGGAGTTTGAATTGGTTTTTTACTATGCAGGAGACTACTTGCAGAAAAGAAAGAAAAATAAAAAAAGACCAACTCCTATTGCATTTTTGAAAGGAAAGAAGTAACTTTGGGTCTACATTATTCATTAAGAATACACAATTTACCGACAATGAGCCCTGGGGATACGGGAACCTGGGGCTTATTTGTAAATAGCTATGGAAGAAACTAAATACTATAAAGTTATCAACTGCTCAGGGAAAGTAACCTGTGCCACTAAGTTCGATGAGAAAGTAGACTTTGCTCGTAGAATAGAAGTACGTGAGCTGCTCAGAATGAACGAATACAAAATGGTAGAAATAACAGAAGAAGAATACAATAATACGCCAAGTAAATTTGACGCAATATGAGACCGACAATTTCAACTAAAATAATGTCATCAGCAGGGAATCAAGACCTGCACATCAGGCAGTCTGTACACGCAAATGCGCTCATTATTGAAGTAATAGACATCTCTATGAAAGCAGATGCTAGCATAGTTCTCACACCTGAAGAAGTAAAAACACTAATAAGTGCTCTGGAATTTATGCTTGACAAATAAAAAACAAAAACGTATATTTGCTATATAAGCTGTCTTAGCTATAATTGGTAGAGCCCTGATTTATAATCGGGAGGTTATTGGTTCGAATCCAGTAGGCAGCTCTGAGGTGTTTTGCTCTCTACACCCTGCGTACAAAAGGAGAGCTCATTTGTTTTATTGTGTGATTACCCTGGGCCTTGTCAGCTCAGGGTTTTTTTGTGCATAACGTGATTGTGTGGAGCTGGGATTACCCACCCCAATACGCGTACCCCGTGCCCGAAGATAACTCGATTTTGTAGACCCCGCCCCCTTGAAAACTTTTTTAGGGTTTGGTCCGCGATGTTTGCGCCCTGGCTTGTTGCATAGAAATGAAAGGGAACGTATCATGTCCCGCGTTTGGTCCGCGTCCTATATTAGTAACGTTGAAAGGTCTAGCGCTGGGGTATGTTAATAACTTTTTTTAAAATGTTAGTAACTTTTATTTGCATATATAAATAATAGTTAGTAGGTTTACATCGTTGCAATTGAGCAACGCAATTAACTAAACTGTTTAACTAAATTTATTAGCAAAATGAAAAATTATCTAAAAAACCTTGCCTTCACAATGTTAGCGATTTTCATTGTGGTATCATTTATCCGCTTCGACCTAAACGTCGGCAATTGGGACTCTTTGGGCCGCGGCTTCTTTGTCTTTTTTAGTGTACTATTTGCGGGCTTCGCTTCAGCTATTCAAGACGTAAAATAATTAACCAACGGGGGTAGCAATACCCCCTCTATTAACTAACTTAACTTAACTAACAGATGAAAACTACAAAAGAAAAATTCGACGTTTACCAAATGATTACCGACCGCATGCTAAATGCTATCGAACAAAACAAAACATTGCCATGGGTAAAGCCATGGAACGAGGTGAAAGGTGTTAACCAATGTAACGGTATTACGGGCCGTCCTTATCGCGGTATTAACATGTTTCTTTTATCCTTAACAGACTTTGAGTCTAATTATTGGTATTCTTTTAAACAAATGCAGGAAGCGGGCGGTACATTGAAGGAAGGCGCAAGGGCTACTCAAGTAGTATTTTGGAAGCGCCTGAAGGTTACCGAACGCGACGAAGCAACGGGTAAAACTGAGGAAAAGATTATCCCTCTATTAAGATATTATAACGTGTTTAACCTAGACCAAATTGACGGTATTACCCCTAAACAGTTTAGCGTCCCTAATCCAGATGCAAAGCCTATTGAGCGTTGCGAAAACATTGTAGCGGATTATGTTGAGCGATGCAGTTTATTTCAATTAGCTAGCAAAGTAAGTGACCGCGCGTTTTATGCACCTTCTTTGGACCTTGTTCAGGTGCCTAAACTTGAGCAGTTTAAATCAGTGGAAGGTTACTATAGTGTATTGTTTCATGAGTTAGGACATTCAACGGGCCACAAATCTAGACTAAACCGTAAAGAGGTAGCCAACGGCGGATATTTTGCGGATTGCGATTATAGTCTCGAGGAATTAGTAGCCGAATTAACCGCGTCCTTTGTTTGTGCTGAGGTAGGAATTAGCAACGAGAATACAGAGCGAAACAGCGAGGCTTATTTAGCTTCATGGTACAAAGCTTTACAGAACGACCGTAAAATGTTTGTCACTGCTTCAGCTAGAGCCAGCAAAGCCGCGGACCTTATCCTTAACAGACAATTAACAGAACAAGAGGACTAATCATTAACCACGGGGGTGGGTGCAGTGCTCACCCCCTTAATAGATACAATCATGGAAGCAATTCAGAAAATACAGTATGGTAAACACATCATTGAGGTATACCACGACGACCTGCCTTTGAACCCTAGGAACGACGATAATCTAGGCACAATGGTATGTTTTCACAAACGATACGACCTTGGAGACAGACACGAATACAAGCACGAAGATTATAGCAGCTGGAACGATATGAGGGGAGATATTATCAGACGCGAAAATGCAGTCTTTATTAGTCCCTTATTCATGCACGACCACGGAGCTGTATCAATCAGCATGAGTGACTTTTCGGACCCTTGGGACAGTGGACAGATAGGCTTTATTTATGTAACCGAGGAGCAAGCCAACGGCATGAGTGAGTTTGATATTAAAATGCACATAAAGAAGGAGATTAACATTTATAATAACTACCTTAACGGAGACGTTTACATGTACAAAATATTCGAGGAGGAAATTTGTAACCTTGGTTGTGCTCACCGTACAGAGCTAGAGAGCGGATACGGATACTATCTAATATCCGAGTGTATAGTAGGCTCACACGAAGCATTGGCTAGCTTCAGAAAGGAGGAAGTAGCATGAGTATCGGGGAAGTTATTATCGAGATTATCATGGTAACAGCAGAGTGCTTGTTTCCAGTAGCAGTCTTATTCTTTGCAGGTGGTTTTATCCACGGAGTTATTGAATACAACAAGAGACGGAGAGCATAGTTAGTTTAGTTTAGTTTGGTTAGACCCTCGAGGCATTTGCTTCGGGGGTTTTTTGTTTTTGTACATAAGAAAACTATCATTGCTTGCTTGTAGGTCGGTATCCGCGCCGATTGCTTGCGGAGAGCAAGTAAAGAGGCAAATAAAACTATCATTGCTTTTACGTCGTTTCCTCAATAAAATACACTAAGTGTTTTTATCCTCACGCGGAGCAACCTTTATTCACGTATGTTTAAACGCGGTTTTTGTTTTTTAGCTTATTTGCTCTAATTTACACTAAGTACCCTAAAAAGGTCCTATTTTTGGGGTTTTTAATATTTTTTGGATGTTTAAATGCTCTTTTGAGAAGTAGACATAATACCCTCCAATTAAACTAAAAACATGAATTTTCCCTTTTGTACTTAAAGTATCTTTATTGTTAGACTTAAAATAAAGCGATTTGCGAGACTTTCTCTCTTTTCTGACATGATTATCAGCCTATTAACTTTCATTTGATTGTAGGTCTTTATTTTGACTAACTATTTATATCTGTCTTTGTCTTTGTCCTTATTACCTTTCTTTATTGTCTCTGTCTCTTAATAGTAGTTAGGTGTTTCATTTCGGAGAGCAATGTATATACCCTTATTTAGAATCATTATAAATTGCAAATATTTTCTTTGATTACATTTTTTGTCCTTATGTTTACATCAACAAACAAGAACAACACAGCAAAAAAACTAAAAAAATTAGCAAACTAAAAAACTTAGCAAAATGGAAAATTTTCAAACATCAATCGAATTGTTTTTAAACGAATTAAAGAAATACGGCGGTAGAACACCCGAGTTTAGTATTGACTACGGAACTGAGACTATTTTACTGCTAAACGCGCCAAGCGGATTTTTAAGACAATTGTACGCAAATGACAGAGTGATAGCACACTTAGGCAGAGATGGCGTTAGAATCGAATTTTTACGCTAATCAAAATAATCATCGGGGGGTAGCAATACCCCCTATTTTAAAACTTAACCTAACTAACGATGAAATTAAACTTAATCAGCAACGGTAACACCAATGCAAAAACAATCAAAAACGAAGAAGAGACCTACATTCTGTATTTGTCTCCTTACAATCTTAATGACTACGGCAAAAACATTTGTCCCTTTGCTAGTGAGGGATGCGCGTCAGCTTGCTTAAACAGCGCGGGACGTGGCAAATTTAGTAATGTTCAGAATGCGCGCCGTCGTAAAACAAATTTAATGCTAGGCAATCCGTCGGTCTTTTATTCCCTCTTATTAGAAGACCTTACAAAGCTAGATTTGAAAGCATATGCGGAGAGCAAATATATATTTGTAAGATTAAACGGCACATCAGATATTAACTTTGAAAAACAGCTTTTCAGATATACAGGCAAAGGCTTTGAAAGCTTTGAAAATTTACGTTTCTACGATTACACAAAGGACCGCAGAAAAGCAATGAATTTTATTAACTATTCAGAATATGACCGCTACCGCGTTACTTATTCACGCTCAGAAAAAGACAGCGATGCGGATATAGCGTTTCTATTATCTTATGGCTGTAATGTAGCTGTGGTATTCAGCGGAGAGCTACCCGATACATATTTAGGCTTTCCCGTAATTGACGGCGATAAAACAGATTTACGTTTCTTTGACCCGTCGGGCGTTGTTGTTGGATTGAAAGCCAAAGGCGATGCGAAAAAAGATAATAGCGGATTTGTAGTACAATCTTGCAAGCTAGTAACAGCATAAATAATTTAAAACCTTTCGGTGTATAGGTAAACCGAATAACCAAAAATGGAAAATCTATTCATCAAAAGACTACGAGACAAAGAGACTGTTAAGATATTCGACAGACAACGGAAAGTATTTACAGCAATTGTTTTCAACCCTACAGAAAAGCATGTAAGGTGGAAACGTTTCGAATCAAAGGACCAAAGACATTGGGTATGTATTAATGAATGCTTATCCCTTAAAGATGTTTGCCATATTCGGGGGAGCATAGTACGTGCTAATTTAGAACGATTATAAATTGCAAATAAATTTTAACCTATCAATAATTAACCCTAGTATTACACCAATTTAGACCTAATTTAAAATGAGAACTTTTGAAGTACAAATAACAAGAACAACATTTTCGGATAAAACATTCAAAGTTGAAGCCGAAACAGAGGAGCAGGCTTACGATATAGCATTGCAACAAGCATACGATTCTGAATTCTCAAATGGGAATGCAGAGTATGAAATTGATTTTATTGAAGAACTAACCAAGTAACTAACCCTTAAAACTAAAACAGAAATGGAGCCTAAAAAAGAAACAGTCCTAGAAATTTGGACCAACAAAGCAAAAGAAGTATTGCTTAACAGACGTATTATTGCAGTACGTTATTTAACAGATGCCGAAATGGAAGACATGGGGTGGTATAGTAAACCGCTCGCTATATTCCTAGATAACGGAGAGCATTTAATTATTTCATCCGACGACGAAGGCAATGACGGAGGCGCTATCTTTTACGGAGAGCGTGGCATATTACCAACCCTTTAATAAATATGGGATTTTTAATTGACGGATATTGGAAAGACGACAAGGCTCGTTTTACTAATTACTTTGTAACTGAATTTGAGGATGGAGATGACGATGACTATGTATTCTATTACGGACTTAGCGAACAAGATATAGTAGACGCTATCAATGACGGAGAGCAGACATCCTTAGAATTTGTAATAACATCCTATACTAAAATAGATTGACATGAAGACAGATAAAAATTTCCCTAACGACTTTACAAGCTGGATTGAAACACATCACGAAATTGTAATGTACATCACTAGAAAGCTACAAGAATCAGCAGACGATGTAATTAATAACGTAATGAATACACGCGGGACTGGCGGTATTTATGAACTTGCGGAAGATTGGACGGATGAATTTGAGGAGCAGAACACAGACAGAGAATGGGACGGCGAGTTTCACGATGAGATAGACTTTTTTTGTTACACTAAAAACCACAATAACAATGGCAACAATGCACAATCCTAACAAGCTAATGGTAAAGACTAACAGAGAGTTAGCGGACCTATTCGACGAGTGTATGCTCGGTATTGATAACGGCTATTTTATGGAAGACATCCGTAAAGAGATAGCCTTTAGAGAACTAGTAGAAGAGTGGAGCATAGAGCCCGATGAGAAAGATGACGGCGGATGCGGTCATGACCAAAACGAGAATTACTACAGAGATTAATTTAAACCCTTTAAAAAAACAGACATGCTAAACAGAGAAAGATTTGAACAGCTTATGAACGTGGAGGCATTCCGCGGTCTTGCAATGGCTTACGAGTTATTTATAAAATTTTGTAACGACAACGAGGAGCAGTTAACAGATGACTATTTAGATTACATGAACGCGCCTTTAGGTGGAGAAGAGAAAAAACTATCATTTCCTCTTTACTGCTTTACAGTCATGTTCAAAATGATTGCCGAAATAGAAGATGAAGTAAATGAATAGCTTTGAATACGATGACCTGCTAAAGCTAGTTAGCAACATCAACGGATTTAAACAAATGGTAGCTTCGGAGAGCAGACGACCCAACGCGGTAAGCTTGCTTTCAAAGCTTGCCAATATCGATAAGAAAAAGGCGTGGGAGTTTGTCACTGAATTGTACAGCCGAATGGACATAGGAGTCCACAGCGGTAGACTAGACGACAAATTGCGTAAACGCTCTATTAATAACTAATAATTTGACAATAAGATGAGAAATAACGAATCAAGACTGCTTGAATTACAGACCAATTACAATGCAGACATTACACTACTAGACGGTGGCGCCGTAGTATTCTACAAAAACACAATGGAGAGCGACGTTATACCTTTCGATGAGGAAATGACAAAGAAATATTTCCTAGAAAATTTTGAAATGGTGGTGGACATGAGTAAATTACAACTCAATTTACATTCAGCAAGCTATTAATATGATTTTATTCGTTTACATAGCTTTCTTTGTAATGGGATTTATCCTTAACAAGATAGCTGAAAAGTTTTGGGGAAAATGAAAAAGATATTTGTATCACTATTGTTTTGCGCTTGTTTTAAGAACGTAGGTAGCTCGGTCCACAAGATGGCGGTAGAGCCTATGCTAACAGCAGACAATGTGATGTACGCTATTAAGAAATCGGGCATAGCCTTTCCAGACATAGTATTCGCTCAAGCTAGACTAGAGACGGGCAACTTTACGTCCCGCATACTGATAGAGAATAAGAACCTATTCGGTATGAAGCTTCCGAAGAGCAGACCAACAAATGCTTTAGGAGAGAAGAATAACCATGCTAACTACAGAAGCTGGGTGCATTCTGTTAGAGACTACAAGCTTTGGCAGGATGCAGTTGTAGCTAAGTACAAGACGCGCAGAGCCTACCTAAATTATTTAGCAAAGAATTACGCAGAAGATAAAAAGTATATCCACAAATTAAAACAAATGTTATAATGAATCACGCACAGAATGAAGTGACCGAACTGCTTGAGGGATTTAAGGAGTTTGGAATGACAGAGACGCAAGCTATGTTTGCTACCCTTAAAGTATTACAATCTAGATACAATGAAGCCATGATTAATGCGCCTTTGGGGAGCAGAATATCTTATTGGGAGAAGGCAATAGATTACCTGCAAAAACTAATCAATGCGGACCAGCAATGAAACCATACATCATAGTGCCGATTGAATGGATTGAGAAGGAAATAGCTATGTATGGTGAGCGCATTGTGGAGTATGGAGATGGAGAGTACTACATGGCTAAGATTATGCTATTGTACAAGATGTTAGATGAATTTAAAGTAATGAATGAATATTATGAAAAAGCAAATGAACGGACTAAGTCCAAAAGAAATGGCTACGAAAGCCCTAGAAATGTTAACCGTTAGTCTACCTATGCCACTAGCAAGACTAAAGGCTATGGAGGATTGTGATATGATGGCGCAAAGAGATGGAGGCAAGGATAGGGACTATTGGGATGATGTGATGATTGAAATAGCTATGTACGGAAGGGAGGACTTTTTTTAATTATGAAGCCCGAAGAGAAAGCAATAGCCTTGAGTTATGTATTAAGCCAACTGCTACAAGATAACCTTGACATAGCAGTGCACGAGATGAAGGTGAGTAGTCATCCTAGTGCAGGGCAATTAGCCGACAAGTTTAATAAATTGCGCGGAGCAAATAGGAATGCTTTTAAAACGCTGGAGAAGAACGTAAAGGATTTAGACGGACTCAAAGAGGATATACAGACTCTTTTAGAGACAGTTTGGGAATAACAAACTATCATTCTTGCTTTCGCAGTCGGCTTGCGCTTAACCCCATTGACTTTGCGTCGGTGGGGTTTTCTTCTACCCATCGGTGATGGCTCCTGCATAGCGCTTTAAAATGGCGCTCATCGGTGAGCAAGGCTCCAACCCTTCCCTTTACGTGATGCAGGTCTTCAGACTTTAGCGTACAGCTAGGAAATTGGCAGATAGGATTCGCTTTCATGTACGCGTCTCTTTTCTTTCTATATTCCTTTAATTCGATGAGCTTCTTATCTGATACACTTTTAATGCGATATAAGCGACTTTCTTTCTTTTCAGTCGTCTTATATGACTTAGGCCCAGAAGATTGCTCCTGAGCCTTTATTTTAAGCCAACATTCCTTACAAGAGGCTGGCTTGCTTTTCCAAAGATATGTTTCCTTATTGCAGACGCTACAAGTCTTTAGCTTCATTAGTAGTCTACCTTCATGGATTTATTAAATTCTACTCTTCTCTCTAGAAGAACCTGCTTAACTTTATCTACCTTATTTCTGGTGAGCTTCTCTCGCTCTATAAAATAGTTAATAAAGTCTAGTGTTGTACCTACCTTATAAGCTATGGTTAGCTCGCCATATCCTTTCTTATAAAGAGCTGTAATGTCTTCCTTAACATATTGTGGCATAAAAGAATAGCGAACCCTTTGTAACTCATTGATGTTCATCCTAACGTCATCCCAAGTCTTCTTCTTAGAATACAAATCACTGTAAGTAAAGTCAGGGTCATAGCTAGGGTTCTCAATAAACTCTACAACAGAATCATACAGTCTAGAAAACTTATCATCAGTCTTGTACAAAAACCTAGCAGAATCTATAGCATGGTTAACCGTGCTATGGTCGCATTGAAAATACCAAGCAGAAAGAGCCAAGCTTTTGTTTGTATGATAATGAACTGCTTTTATGTTATCGCTAGTGTACATGCAAACCATCTTCCTAGCATCCGCATAGCATCTCTTCCTTGAGTTGCTTTTTAATTCATCAATACCTATACCGCAAACGTAAGCTACTACTCTAGCCACTCCGTCAATCGCAATTCTGTGGCACTCCTGAAAGTTATTCTCGTCGTTGTATCTCATTACTTCACAAATTTATAAAACGCTCCTACTAATTCAATTGTATTTAACTTAACTAAATCTTCTAGGCTAGCACCGCTAATCAATTCCTTACCTTCTTCTGTAGCCTTAAACTCTTTCTGCTTTGCAATCAATCCCTTAATAGTGTTAACTGCCTTTACCTTTTTCAATGAGGTGAGCGCCTTAGCTTTTCTGTCGCTGTCATCGAAAGATGTGTTAGGCTGAATAGCTGTAGCTACTGGTTCTTTTACTGGCTCGGGTGATGGCTTACCTAAGTTCTCGATGTAGTTCATAGTAGCTGGGATAACAGCTTCCATCTGCTTCATATGAGAAGACTTTCTTTTGTTGTTAACGTAAGCATTAATATCATAAATACGTTTACCTTGCTCGTCAATAAGATACGGATAGTTGCTGTTAGTCTTAACCTCACTAGCTGTAACGTATTCATTGCCAAGGTTATAAAGGAACCGACCGATACCCCACTTAACACAAGCTCTCTTGAATGCATCAGAAGCTTTGCCTTTCTCTGGGTCAGTATTACTATCTACACCTACATCAGACTTCCACATAATCTTTCCGCTTGGCAATACAATACCTACTTTACAATAAGTATTACCAGATACTTCATAGTACTCATCAGACCATCCGTAGATAGCGTACTCGTTGAGCATATCAGATGCATCTCTAGAATCAATGTAAGCTACCAACGTAGCAACTGGTTTGTTTTTGCTGAATGACTGCACGCGCCATTTGTGCGGGATGTGCCGTGATAAATTAACATTCAACTCTTTAAGGAACTCAGAGTCCTTAGTAATTAACGAATTAACGATTTCCATGATATTGATTTTTAATTGGTTTCGGAGTAAGGATTCGAACCTCAACTAAGTGGACCAAAACCACTTGTGCTACCGTTACACCACTCCGAAAGGTGGGGAGGTTAACTACTCCTCCCCTGTTAACCAAACTTAACTAAACAGATATGAAAAATTCATCAACAAATCTATACATTATCCACAATATATGCAAGAAATATTTTAAAATTCTTTTTTATTTCTTTGCCAATCTAGCCAAAAGCCTATTGCAACTACGATATTCATGCCCATAGATGCAATTATTTCCATCACATCTTGGTATACATTCATTGTCAGGTGCACGTGACCTACCATCCAGAATGGGATTGATAAGTTACTCGCTATCCAGATTATCAGAAACTTCAGGAACTTCATTGTGAATGTCTTTAAGTTTTTGCAAGTCATAAGTGACTGAGTCTAATATGTACTGATACTCCTCTTCGATTCCGTTCACAAAGTCAGACTTTTTAACGTAGCCAGTTATAACTAAACCACCCCAGTTAATTCTGTACTTGGCGTAGTACTTTTCTTTTTCTTCTGGTGTCATAACTATTTAATCTTAATTGAAAAATAATCTCTCTTGCCTTCTGTTCTTCTCCATACTACACGGCTACCGTCATCAAACTTTATCTCTTCAGCTTCTGCCATCTTAGTGGTGAGCTTATTCTTAGCAAGCTGTTTGCGCTCCTCTAAGCCTTTGATTTGCTCGTGAGCAGAGTTATACTCGACCAGCAATTCATAGTCGCTCTGAGAGCCTATAATAGAGCCTGACGATTCAGGGTTTAACTCTTTATTAAGAGCCATCTCATCCTCTAACTCTAGCGCATCTGGTTCAATTTCGGATAGCATAGCCATGTACTCCTCTTTCTCGTTGTTATCTGAAGCGGAGTTGATTAGGTCTACAATCTGCTTGCCTGCTACACATAGCGTAGCGAACTCTTTAACGGACTCGCTGATGAACTCTTGGCGAGCAAGGTCGGCGTACACCTCTTTGACGTGGAAATAGAATCCGTTAACAAGGACAGCAAACACAGCTACATCTGTACCGCTAATCATCATCTGAGTCTGCACTTGGTCATAGTACCCAGCAGTAATTCCATCGGGCCACTCTTTATAGTAATGGCTCTCAGTAGACTTCAATTCAATAGGAGTTAGTTCAGGGTATTCCATCCCAGTGAATGGACTGAAAGTTGACCCATCGTGCAACCTATCTATAGATACAAACAGATTAGGATGGTCGCTGTTAATAAGGAAGAAGTCAGCTTTCTTTGTCTGTCTAACTTTCTTGCCAGTCTCTAAGTTCAATAAGAACTCTTCTTCATCTTGCACCCAGCTTTCCCAGTTGCTAGCGATTACATTCTCTAGCATGTGACCACCAACAGACTTAGCTGTGCGCCACTCGGTTGAATGCAAACCTATTAGATGGTAAAACAATCTGCGCTTACATTTCCATTTGTTAGAGCCAGTAATTACACTAACATCTGATGCGCCAATTCTTACGGTGTCAATGGAGCCGAAGCCTTCCATTTCTCTTCTTTGGGTGAGCCAACCTGCGTGACTGCTATTATCCCATTGTACTTTTGTTATCATAATTCTTTTTTGGATAATTCGATTTCAGCTTCTAACTTCTCAGCGTATTCGATTGTAGCTTTAGTGTAAGCTATTTGTCTAGCGCATTCAGCGTTGGCATACTGATATCTGTTTAACATTAAATCATAAACTTGTTTGGCTCTCTTTACATTGTTGACAATAATCATCAACTCTTCCTTCTTCGCCTCGTCCTTTACTTGCATCGCGCGCTCCCAAAGCTCGGTATAAACATTTGAAATAGCAAGGGATGCTCTCATTGATTCCATAAAATAATCCTCTTGTTGCTGATAGGATAGCAGAGAACCTTTTATGTCATTTACATATTTCTTAAATTCATTCATATTAAAAAGGTGCGTCTAATTCTTTATCGTGTTCTTTTGTTGGTTCACTCCAATGTTTGCTAGGGCTTATGCCAGCAGATGGATTGTTAAAAGCTATACCTCTCTTAGAAAGTTCACCGCATCTGAATCTAACTTCTCCGTATGTTTCGTAGAGCGTATGTGTATCTGTGTCGTAGAATATCTCGAACATTCCAATCTTACCTACACCAAATGGTTTAGTCTTCTGCACAAATATTCTTAGTGCATTGTCAGGAAAGGAGTATCCAGTCTTCTTATCAACCACGCCGAATGGAGGTCTCCACAATCCAACCATCTGATATCCCGCTCTCCAAAAGCTTTGACCGCCAGCTAAGTTAGATGGGTGTGGCTTAGGCATGTATTCTATACCCGTATCCTTATCTGTTATTAGTTCTGCTCCTGCAAGGTGAGCAACCAATATGGTATGCATCTTCATTGTTTTGCTAGCAGAGTTAATAAAGCTTAGTGTACTTAGTACATAGTCTTGGATAGCTTTTCTGTCATCCTCTAACTCTCTGTCTAGCAAGTTGAATGGGTCAATACATAGTACATCAATCTTGCAATTGTATTCCTTCTGCGCTAGCGATACTTGATTAAAGATATCTCTTACAGTGAATCTAGCAAACTGCTTATCCTCTTTCTTCTCAAACGGATTGTGCTCAAGTATTACGAAGTGCTTATTGATAAAGAACAGCGCGTCATCTATCTCTTGCTTAGAAATCTTATAGGCTCCCTTTCCGTACATTCTTTTACCAGTATAAACTTGAATCAAGTTCCACACGATGTCTTTCTTGCTACCAGTCTCAGGAGAATAGATACATATCATCTTTCCCTCGTTCTTTGCTAGGTGTATAAGTATCTCTGTTACGAATACCGTTTTACCTTGGTGTGGGTGAGCATATATGTAGCTAGTAAACCCTTCTTTGAATGACATGTAATCATCCCCGCACTCCCATCCACAACTCCATCCCTTCTCAAATGTTTCATTAACCGATGAGTGGACCTCATCCTCAAACTCGCTTGCTTTAAAAAACTTTTTAGTCATTACAATTTGCTGTTCAATTGTTGTATATATCTCTGTCTCTCGTACTCTAAATCATTCTGATACCACTTGGCTAACCTCTTCTCTACATCCCAGCTTTTCTGCCCTTCAAACTTCATCTCATTGCCATAAACCACAGCCCAGTATTTATAGAATTTGTTGAGCATATCAGAACCGTATTTGACCGCGTATGGTCTTAGTGATTCTACGAAGTCGGCTCTTCTTTCTTCTAGAGTCTTCTCTTTAGGTTGCTCACCGTTGAATACATCTATAGCCTGCTCTAGTGTAATCTCCTTTCCGTCAACCTCAAAAGAGCAATCGAATCTTTCCGCAAACTGGCGTATTAGTTCTATCTTCTGTTTAGTTAACTTGGACATCGATTACCCCTCCAATTCTCTTAAATACTCTTCCGCATTCACTAACTCTGTAGAGTCATAGCGCTTAACATACTCGCCTTTCTCCTCCATTACAATCTGATGCAATCCCATAACTGAGTTTGCGCCTAATGAGCGGAGAGCATTTCTTATCATAGCCTTATCATTCTTCATTATTCCCTCCCCCAATTCAAGCATATGTCTTTTCATACTTGGATAAATATCTTTAGGCTCAATACCCAAGAAATAATTAGTAGGACCAAAGTCATTCTTGGCTGTAGTGAAATGCTCAGCAATCTCGGCCTCCGCGTAAGGACTGATATAGTCAGGTCTGATTCTACCAGTATCATCTGAGCGAACTGCACCACTTGGGAATCTGCGAATTTGTTTTTTAGGTTGTTCATTCCATTTGTGCGGGCTAACATAAAATCCAGCTGTTGGAGGGCATTTGATATTCTCCTCAGTGAATACCGTATCTAAAGCTTCTTGGAACTCTGATTGCGTTTCATTGAATCCATAGTGTAGGTCATTAAACTCTTGCGTTGGGTTCTTGCCCCAGAATTTCTCTAACCTTTCTTTGTCCCAGTAGGTTTTGTTCTTTTGTTCTTTGATATCTTTCATAATTTTTGAGGTTAAAAAAGGGGAGCAAAGACCCTTGACTTTCTTCACTCCCCCGACTCACACCCAAAGATGTGAATTAGTTTTTGCTTGTGGAAATTTATTTACTATTTAGAATGATTCTAAATTAGAATCTTTGGAACGATATTAAATCTGCCAGTTCCGTCTAACTCAACAATGGTATAACCGTGGTTCCAATTGTTGATTGGCATGTACTTAGGGTTCAGCTTACACAAGCATCCGCTACCGTACACGATATGAACATTGCCTTCAAGGTCTCTCATGTAGCTTACGTCATCTCTGTGGAAGTGACCGCATAGTACACTGCTAGCTACCTTTAACATAATTGCGCGCGCGTGATTAACCGCTCCTTTAATAGGAAGCTCGTGGCCATGTAGGATACTCAGGTTGCCAGCTAATACTCTGGTCATGCTAGATACCATCTTTATTCTATGGTCTCGCAATCTCAGTATATCTTCTAGGGTGAGCAATCCAGCCAGCTGGTCAGCATTATCCATGATGTATCTATCGAATCTTTGGTCGTGGTTACCAATCTTAAAGTAGATATCCTCCTCCTTGAAGTTTCCTCTCAACTCTTCAAAGAATAGTCTAGTCATATCCACTTCATATTTGAAGCTTCTGTTTAATTTATTCTTCTCGTGCTTAGATAACTGATAGGCATCCATCAAGTCTCCATTCAAATAGATTGCGTCAACTTCAATTGACTTAACCTCTTTTATTGCTCTAACCAAAGCGTTTCTATCGTGGTATGGCAAGTGAATATCGGAGAGCACAGCAATTCTTCTGTATCTTCTAGGAAGCGCCATTTCGGGAATTTCAATCTCATCCTCACCGTCAGGGATGTTGAAGCTGAATCCATCAAGACTAAAGTTCTCTTTCTTAACAGAACTTCTTTGAGCTACCTTATCCTTGAAGGCATCTACCCATTCGGAGAACATTCTCCTGAGACTGTCTGTGAATGGGATTTCTAGTTCATCGCAGAAATTTCTAGCCATTTCTGAGAGGTTTTGTTTGCTGTCATTAAGCATTGCTCGTTCGATAAAATCGAATCCAGCTTGCTTATACATCGCGTACTTTACTTTCATTTTTTTAGTTTTTAGTTTTTAGATTTTGGGACATCCCCATTTTTTCTTGGTATATAATATAAGCTTCGGCCATTATGCCGAGAAGATTATCGTCTTTAACCATAGCAAGAGCTATTACTTTAGGCAAATCGCCATTATCAAAAACCTCGATATATGTTTTGCCGTCTGCTTTTATTGCGATATCCATAAACGCAATGTCTTCAATGTTTCCTTCTTCCATCAGTATATTTAGTAAAAAAATCTAATTCTTCATCCCATTCAAATACCCCATCTATCTCGCCAACAATATCCCACAGGAATCTAAACCTGCCATATCTGTCAACAAAAACAAACTCACTTAGCTCTTCGTCTTTTGGAGACTTGTAATTCTCTTTTGCCATTAGTAGTTTTGTTTGATTCTGTGAACCACTCTCTAGGTATTTGTTTCTCTGCGTATATAAACCCATTCTTATCACACCAATCTGCATATGTCGTCTTCGAGCCCTTATTTATCTTTCCTTTGGAATTTTGAAATACAAATCTTATATCCATCTCAGGGTGTTGCTTCTTTACTAACAGGTGCTTCTTCCTGTCTGATGCAACAAACCTTCCTTTTGTCTCTATAATTATTCCGTTGGGGAGCTGAAAGTCTGGAGTGTACGTGTGATTAGATGCTGGGATAGTGTATGGTATCTTAAACGATTCGTAGCTAGGCACGATGTTCATGCTGGCTATTTGTTTATAGACGATTTCTTCTAAACCAGACCTAAAGCCCAGCTTAGCACCTACGCTTTTCTTTTTTCTTTTAGCCATTATTTGAAGAGCAGGTAACCAGCGCCAGCACCGATGCCAACACCTACCCAGAATTTTGCGTTAGATTTTTTGCGAGGGATTTCGAAAGAACGAAGACCTTCTACCTTTACGTATGGGTTAGCATTCGTAACTTCAACTACGGATTTCTTTCTTTTAAATAAACCTTGCTTCACATCCTTGAATGATACGCTAATTTCATCTCTCATTTCTACTCTTGCCTGCAAAATATCATTCTTTTCTTTCACTTCAATCGTCATCCACTTGTCGCTGATTGAACTGTTGCGCTCAATGACACCATCAACCGTATCAACTTTTGTAACCAGCACAGTATCAATCCTAGTGGTCTGTGCAAAAATTGCACCTGCCCTAGAGTTTTTCTTTACTAGATTAGCTAGCTTTTTATCTTGGTTGCCTAGAATCTTTAAAAGATTATCCTTAGGGCCTTGTAGTGTTGCTATTTGCGCAACGCTCTCGCCTTGTTTGTTTTTGTAGTATTTAATGGAATCCTGCATGGAAACAATCAGATTAGATTGCTCATTGTAATTGTCCTTGTAGTTATTGCAGGTATTGTAGGAAATGATTACTAGAGCAAATGCTATTGAACCTCCTACCCATTGTATCCAGCCTTTCATAGTTTAATTATTTAAGGCTAAGATAAATAGTATAAACGAGAAATGCAAATAGAGATTAATTATTTTTTAATTGGTGGTTTTCTTGCTCCAGATGAGCTACCTTAATAGTTAGCTCTTTGTTCTGAATGGTGAGGTCAAGAACTTTGTCTTCAAGTTCTTCCATTCTTTCTTTCATAATAGTAATTTGACTTTGTAAATCCTCCACAAGCGTAGTATAAGCGTTAGAAATGTGTTCAGATGCCTCAGCTGAATTTTTCTTTCTAGCTTGGGCATTCGTGATGTAAGCCGTGATAGCATTCGTTAATATCAATAAGAATGCCTGAAGTACAAAGTCGTTCATTTTGTCATCTGAAGTTTAATACAAAAATAATTAAAATATAGTTATGAATTTGGCTTATAGATTACATTTACAGCACATTCTTCCTCGCCGAATCTACTAGGAGCTAATAAAGGGTTTGCTGGGTTAAATTCATATGCCCAATCATGGACTCCTAGATACCTAAATCTTTCTGCTATGTCATGATTGTAGTGGTACATAATAGTTCTTACGCGTCTTTGTATGTCGCCTCTTGTGGCATCATGCGTATTCTGACCGTTGCTATTGTATATGTACTGTATATATCCAAGTGCATCAATATGACAGAACTTTGATTTAAGGAATGTTCTTACGATGAGCTCATAATCATCTGCGATGGTAAGTCTTCTGTTATGACCACCGACTTCCCAGTACGTGCTTCTTCTCCAAGCTCTGATATGATTAGGCACGCCTACAATGTGACGAATGGTTTTAGGGTTTACACCAACGCATACGCTTTCATTCCAGTTACCATTCTTTCTGTATCTACCATATCCTAATGCAAAACCTTCTGGGTATGTTAGTGAATTACCAGCCTCGTCAAGTTCTACGCAATTAGTGTAGAAGAATCCGCATCTAGGGTGAGCTTCCATAGCCTGAATAAGCATATTAACACACTCTGGCATAAGCTCGTCGTCATGGTCCACTTCAGCCAGAAGCTCTCCAGAACACAACGTAGCCGCCTTATATTTAACGTCACCGATGCATCCATTGCTAGGCTCTTTAAAGGTAAATACTTTTACTCTTGAATCGCATGTGGATAGGAGCTTTAAATAATCAGATAGCACTGCATCATCTGGAGAGTCGTTTACGATTACCCATTCCCAATTATCCACCGTTTGCATGCAGATAGATTGATACAGTCTGTTAAGCCTTTGAGTAGGTGTTTTATAGGCTGGTGTAAAGAAAGACACCTTAGGAGTATGGACATTTAATATAGAGTTCATTGCTACATTGTAAGCAAGCTCTCCATTTACATCCTTATTATCAACATGCACCCACCTCTTCCTTATGATGGAGGATTCTGATGGAAGGATTGGCACCTTATCCCACTTACCCCCAGCAGATACAATGCAGTCGTATTTAGACAAATCATAATCCTTGTGTATCATATCTGAGAAAGACGCGTGCTCTACGTTGAGCGAAGTATCTTCATAACCCAGATAAACATTTGATTTAAGTTCGGGCTTACCCTTTCCGATATATAGTATTTTAGGAGCCGAAGTCTTTTTTACGGTAATAGTTGGTATGTGATTATAATAACACAGAACCTCGTTTATAAACACAAACTCTTCTGGGTGGGCTGAGTGATATGATTGAATAAACTCTCCATCTGCTGTGTATCCAGAGCCATAGCTCATTGCCTTATAAACATCAGTGTGCACAGTATACTGGGCTAAATCTATACCCCCAACCACTGTATTCTCTGGAGATGCATACCTTATGAATTGGCCACTAAAATCAGTCAAATCTAACTGCTGATTGTAACAGAACGCTTTCTTATCAGGATGCATATCAATAGCCATACTAAGCTGTCTGTAATAATCTGGATGCATTAGGTTGTCGTCATCCAAATGGAATACATAGCCCTCAGGGAGAGCTTTTAAGATGTCGTTAAGATTGCTTAATCCCCAGCCATCTCCGTCTCTGAAATACAGCTGAGCTTTGTTCTCGTAGAGCTTACCTAACAAGCTCACCTCAACCTCCTTGACATGCTTTGTATCAAACACAATGTGCCAAGAAACATTAACCCCACTAGAGTATACTGTATCTAGCAGGGTTAATAGGTTACTTACACGAGAACATCTAGTTACTACGTGAAATTGCATTTTACTTTAAGTCAGACGCACTTACTTTTTTCAAGCCAACCTTTTCTTCTTCCTGTTGTTGAGAAGGTGGTTGGAATGCGGCTACTGCGTTCTTAACAATATCCGTTTCTTGGAATGTTTTGAACACACCAGCGCCTAATGCTTGGTGAGCTACCTGAATTAAAATGTTTAAAGCTTCTTGTTGATTCATAATAAATATATTTATTTCGCTAAGTTAGCAATAATTTATTTAATATGCAAATCCAATCACTTAAACTTCATTTGGTTCTGAGTTTATCGTAACCGTAATAGTTTCACCAGCTTGACGAGTGAAAACACTAGAACTAAAGCTTCCTCCAGCTTGATTAGAATATAGTGCACCTCTAGTGCTGCTATCTATATATATAGTATTCAAAGCTCCTAGACCAGAAGTGACTGACGCATAAAAAGTATCCCCAGTATTTATACTAACAGATGTTGAACCTGTTGTCGTACGAGAGATAACCTGAGTGGAATTCACAAAAACTCTAGCTGTTGCTAAAACAACAACCCTAAAGAAGTCTAATGTTATTGTACCAGCACCGCTTGCGTTCTGATTGTACCCATACCATTCACTGACAGCATATGGAGCAGAACCATTGGGCCTAGATGGAGAGTTCTGATTAATTGCTACATATCCTCCAGTTTCAGCTGTCTGTAAGGACATAGTGGCTGTAGAACTCCTTCCAAGCTCAGTGTTAATAGCACTAAAAGATAAAGGACCAGAGGTGGGTAGCGTCATGTTATTCCTCTACTTCAGTTTGCCCTTCTAATTCATTTTCTTCCGAAACTTGAGTCTGCTCTTCTACTACAGGTTCTTCTACAGTTCCAGATGGAGCCCAAGGAAGAGGTGTTGGCTCATACTTAGGAGCAATCTGATTGTTGATGTTTTTAGTAATTACTTCTTGCATATGGTCAGGGTTTACTACCGCTTCTAACCAACCCACAACTTCCGATTCGGTGAGGTCTTGAAGTGGAATAAACTCTGAACCACTAGCTGGAGGGGGAACTGGTGTTGCTCCAGCAAATACAGCAGATAATCCACTATCCTCATCAATTCCAGTGTAGTTGTAACGAACTCTGGTTACAACATCAGTCAGCCCATCTAAAGATGGTGCCATAAAGAGCTCTGTAGGCTCGTAGGTGTATAAAATTGCCATTTTCTTTTTTTATTTTTTTACTAATTTACTAATTATTTCTTTTAATTCGTCTATTTGTTTTTGTTGAGATTCTATCAACTCTTGCTGAGCCTTAAATCCCTCTACAAATAAAGGAGCTAGTTTGGCATAGTTGAATGTTTTATATTGGTTATCAGCTGGAGCTTCTTTGATAATTTCAGGAAGAATAGCTTCTACTTGTTGAGCAGACAAACCAACCTCTAGCTTTTTCTCATAACCCAAAGACACTGCGATATCATTTGCTTCGTAGTAAAAACCGTCCAAAGAAAGTAATTTTTCTATTGGTTTTTCGATTTTACCTTTAATATCTTTCAGCCTTTCATCTGAGTAGTATGCAGTTATATCACCAGTAGCATATATGTTACCAGTTCCATAACCTCCACCACTTGCTCCAAATCCAACACAGAAAGATGCGTTAGGCACCTGAACTGGCTGAACGTTTGCACCATGTAGTCTGATACCATATCCCTCGCTTATGTATGTAGGACCACCACCATTTCTAAAGTTGATTGTTCCTGGCAAACTAATTGTACCAGCTACATATACAGATGTACCTCCATTAGGGTCTATGTAATAGGTTGTATCGTTTGTGTCATAAAATATAGGTGCTCTAAAATCTCCAGTAGCAACACAGGTGCCAGAGTTGTTAACTTGGAATCTCCAACCACCAGTAGTTGTTAAAAACCCTATATTGCTAGAACTATCTGCATAAAGATATCCACGGACGGTTCCCTGATAACCACCAGTTCTAAATATTATTCCGCAGTTTGAAGCATTGTTTGCACCTAAATTCCAATAAGCATCATCTCCAGCGTACCAATGATTGCCATATGATTGGCTATACAGACCAGTTGCTCCATACGCTCTGAACCAGTTGTCTGCATAAACGGAGCTCATATTTGAGCCGCTCGCTGGGTCTACATAATATCCTGTATTGTTCTGGTCATAGAATATAGGAGAGCGCATACTTGTGCTATTATAAGCATACCCTCCATCCAGTGTCAAACAGCTACCATTGTTCCAGTCATAGAAATCCATTGCCCAGAACGCAAACCTAATAAATGTACTTTGGTTTTCAATACCTAATCCAGGTCCAGACCCAGGTCCATACCCGCCAAATATATTACTATTGCCTGCAATATTTATCGCATTAATGTTTGATGTACTTGCTGGGTCAACGTAATACCCAGTGTTGTTGCTATCATACATTATGGTATACTGAGCCTCTCCTCCATTATATGTACCCGCACCATTTCTGTACATTGCTCCATATAACCATTGTGTACTTCCAGAATACATTCCATTCGGGAACCAAGCTGCAGCTCCTGTACCCCCTACGTTACCATTGCCCCTATAAGAATAAGAGTAAACTTCATTTAAGTTTGACGTACTTGCTGGGTCTAAGTAGTATCCTGTATTATTAGCATCATACAATATAGGAGTATACATATTGGTAGCAGAGTACACTGTACTAGCTGACCATATATATCCAGTATAGTTGGAGAGCATCCATTGTGCATAAGCAGAACCAGCTCCAACAAAATTTGTTGTTAATACACCGTTACCGCTAGCATTAGCTGCAGACATACCAAAGAGTTCAGCTCCAACAGAAGTATATGTACCAAATGTATGGTTACCACTCGGATTATTTTTCCAGTACAATCCCCAGTTAGCTGCATTCTCTTGAAATAACCAAGCATCTACTTCAGAGACTTGATGTTTTAATAAAACAGAACCACCAGGAGCAGTTGTAACTATACCCCCATTTATTGATAAAGATGTTGACGAGGATGCAGGGTCTAAATAATATCCTGTGTTGTTAGAGTCATAGAATATAGGAGAGCGAACATCAGTGGCAAATGTAGTATTACCACTGCTGCTCATCGTCATATAATCAGTAGCATTGTACCTCAATGTAAATTGATATGAGTTTGCGGCTGGGAATCTAACTAAACTCCACTGCCCAACCCCAGTTCCACTTGTTCCAGCAACAGCACCAAGGACCAGCGATGAATAACCTCCAGAAGCTGGACGGCATCTTACGCCTTCATTGTAGTTGTTACCGCCAATAATATCTACATAAGCAAATGTTGCAGCGTTTAAATTAGATGTACTAGCTGGGTCTAAATAATATCCTGTGTTATCAACATCGTAGAAGATAGGAGCTTGTATTGAACCAGCAGGAGCAATAACGTTACCTGATGTATCAATAGTCATTCTTCTTGTAGTGTTCTGTACAAACTGTAAGTTGCCAGCTGTATTAGTCGTTAAATCATTTGGAGATTCATATATTTTCCATAAATTTCCACCCGCCCAACTAAGCCCTTCATTTGGACCTGGGTCGTTAAAGAAAAGAGCGTTTACCCCAGATATATCGGTATTATTTAAATTTAAAGTAGAACCATCAAATGTTAAGTTAGCCTCTCCGTTTATATTAGCTGTACCAGTTGCGGTGAGCACTCTATTATCTACGTTATTAGTAATAGATGCAGAACCTTGAGGACCTTGGTTCCCTTGAGGTCCTTGAGGACCAGTTGGACCTTGAAATCCTTGGTTACCAGCAGGACCTTGAGGACCCGTAGGGCCTTGAGGGCCAGTTGGGCCTTGCGTACCTTGAGGACCACCAGGACCTTGCGGGCCTTGAGAGCCAGTACTACCTTGTGGACCAGCAGGGCCCTGGTCACCTTGAGGACCTGGAGCGCCTGCTGCACCCTGAGGACCAGCTGGGCCTTGATGACCCTGATGCCCCTGAGCGCCAATCGGACCTTGAGGACCCTGACTACCCTGAGCACCTGTATCACCCTGAGGACCAGTAGGACCTACATCGCCTTGGTCTCCTTTAGGGCCTTGATTACCTTGAGGACCAGTTGGGCCCTGATTACCTTGGTCTCCCTGTGGGCCAGTAGGACCGATAGAACCCTGCGCTCCCTGAGGGCCAGTAGGTCCCTGAGCGCCTTGTGCGCCAATATCGCCTTGTGGACCTTGAAAACCCTGAAACCCTTGAGCACCAGTAGTACCTTGAGGGCCTTGCGGACCTTGGTTACCTACAGCTGCACCTAAACTCGTAATTACAAACGAGTAGTGAGAAGTATCTTCTGTATACCAAATAACACTATGAGCCGTAGCATCATCGTTATTGAGGTATAGCTTAACAATCATTCTGTTAGTAGGGTCTATAACAGTAGTAGGCAATGTTAAATCACATCCTACCTCTATAGGAGTATTAGCATCTACCCAGCCTATAAGAGTTTCAGCACTGGTGAGCACTGGACCTATAGGAGTTCCTGTAGAGCTAGCTAATTGTATAGTAACGTAAGCCTGAACACCATCATTAGCAGCCTGCTTCTTGAAATATAATTTGAATCTCTGCGTACCCCCAGGTATAACAGCTGAATCTATCTGCGTGCTAATAAACTGAGACACCAATACATCTTGCTGAGAACCAGTTAGGTTTGTAGTAACTGTAATCTCTGGGCTACTAAGAGGGTCTGGAGCAATTTCCTTATATCCAGCAACATCTGAGTTTACCGATTGATTAAAGTAGTATACAAGACCCGAGCTATATCCAGCAGGACCCTGATAACCCTGGTCACCCTGCGGACCTTGAACCCCCTGAAACCCTTGGTTACCTTGCGTACCCTGAAAACCTTGCGTGCCCTGGAACCCTTGCGGTCCTTGCTGACCCTGCGGTCCTTGCGGTCCTTGGTCTCCCTGATGACCCTGAGGACCTAACGGTCCCTGGTTGCCCTGGTATCCTTGCGGACCAATATCTCCTTGAGGACCCTGATGCCCCTGGTCGCCCTGGTGTCCTTGTGGACCCTGAGGTCCTTGGTCACCTTGAGGCCCAACATCGCCTTGATGTCCTTGAGGCCCCTGGTCACCCACATCACCCTGAGGGCCTTGCGGTCCTTGGTCACCTTGGTGTCCTTGTGTGCCTTGAGTACCTTGATTTCCTTGGAACCCTTGCACTCCTTGAGGCCCCTGGAATCCTTGTGGTCCCTGAACACCTTGAGGTCCTTGGTCACCTTGATATCCCTGGTCTCCCTGGTATCCTTGCGGTCCTTGGAAGCCCTGATTACCTTGTGGACCTATGTTACCTTGGAAACCCTGGTTTCCCTGAGGCCCTTGATAACCCTGAAATCCCTGAGGACCTTGTGGTCCCTGATAACCTTGGAAACCTTGAGTACCCTGGTTACCCTGAAGCCCTTGAGGGCCCTGAGACCCCTGAAACCCTTGCGGTCCTTGAGGGCCCTGATTCCCTTGGAATCCCTGAGCGCCAATTGCACCCTGCGGTCCTTGTGGACCTTGATATCCCTGAAAACCTTGCGGTCCATATATGAATGACTCATTAGACACAAATGGCATAATGAGTGTATCGTCCAGTGTAATGGGTTGGTTGTATATAGGAGTTAGGCAGTCTATCTTTTCGTAGAGCTCTTGAGTTACAGGGTCACTATAGTAGTACCCTTTAGATACCTGATATTCTATAGCCTCAAGCAGGTAGTACATCTGGTCTGCTTCTGATACTAATCCAGGTCTATTGTCAATACCAAAAACAGACGACTCAACAACTTCATTCATTAAGTTGGCAAAGTGTAATCTTGCTTGCTGTATTTTACTGAAAAGCTCTACGTTATTAGGCATCTTTATTTATTTTTATACTATATAATAAGCAGTTATTGTTATTATCTCTCCGTCTAATGCTGTATAAGTCGAAGATGTTACTGCGCCAGGGGTACCTGCATCTCTAAAATCATAAAACAAATTACCCCTTTCATTGCTATCTATGCTTAATTCTCTGTATGCTGATATATTTGTTGTTATACTAGCAGAGAATAAATCTCCTTCATATAATTGAACACTTGATGAGCCTCCAATTATACTAATTACATTCACACCATTTTTAGTAACATTTAATGTTCCAAGTGTGTTTGGCGGAATCTTTGATATGAAAGCATCAATACTTCCTATAGAACCACCAGCTCCAAACAAAGCCATTTTAAGTAAGTGACCCATTATTTTAAAGCACCTATTAAATACCACTCATCTGTACCTACCTTAACCAAGCAAGCACCTTTATATTGATTAGCAATTATTGTTTTCCCTGCATCACTTCTAATAGTAACCCCAGCCCCAGCAACAATAGTAGTTTGTCCACTTCCATACTGCGTGATAAATATTTCAGTACCTATCAGGAAGTTTACACTTGAACTAGGAGGTACAGTTACAGTATTATTAGTTCCAGCAACGTTCATCTCAACTATCTTACTTGCATCGCTAAATGCTAAGGTGTAAGATGAAGTTCTTCTATTATATTGATTCTGGAAGTTTAAACTGCCAGTTATGTCTAAGCTATATTGAGGGTTTGTATTATTAATACCAGCATTTGTACCAGTATCATAAAGCACACCCGTAGTTAAGGATGAGCTTCCGTTAAATCTTGCCACATAATTGGAAGAGCCAGTTCCAGTAACTGTACCGACACTCCAGCTTCTGTTTCCAGTTAAATCATATGACACTCCGTTTATAGACAGGGTTGTAGATGAAGGAGTGTATGCAGTTGAATCGACGCTACCATTTGCTTTTAAGAACTGAGAAGCTGTACCTCCATTCTTAATGATTGCGTTAGCTACAACTCCAGCATTTACGTTTACAACGCTCTCGAAATAAGAGGTGCCGTTAACATAAAACTTGGAAGGTATAGCAGCGGCAGTAGGGTCACCATTAATACCAACAGTATATCCTAATCCGTATTGGTCATCGGCAACAACTCTTAAAACAAATGAGTTTGCAATTGATGTTGAACCAGACCAAACTGGAACATAACCAGCAGTTATACTTCCCGTAGTAGTAACTGTACCTACATTCCAGCTTCTATTTGCACTTAGGTCATATGTAGTACCGTTTATGGTGAGCGTTCTATCAAAAGTTACGTATAGGTTAGAGTCGATTGACCCATCAGCCTTAAGGAACTGAAATGCTGTACCACCTGTCCTAACAAAACTAGGAGCTGTTATAGTACCCGTGTTTGAAAAGGTAATTACTTGTGTAGAGCTATTTCTAAATTCAGCAATCGTTCCTGAGCCAGTTTGTTGTACATATAAAGCGGAATAAGATACCCCAGAGCCAGAAACAAATCGTCCAGCATATCCACTTGCAGACTCTCCACTAATAGCAGTACCAGTGCCAAATGTTAATCCATAAACAGATGTTCCTGTTGTTGTCTTTCCATATACAGCTGTACCTAGGTTATTAGTAAAATCACCAGTTGATGCAATTACAGAGCTGGCAGTTATTGAGCCTGTAAAGTTTGAAGAACCAACGACTTGCAATATATCAACACCATTATCTAATAGGGAGCCGATTAATAACTTACCACTTAAGTAGTTCTTAGCAGTACCATCTATATATATGTTCCAGTTGTTTGAAGCAGCTGGGATTGAGCCTCTAAACCCATAATTATTAGTTGCTCCCACCGTAGATGATGTTGCCCAGAAAGCATTTTGATTAGTAACTGTTCCTCCAAAAAAGTTTACAGTTGTCTTGAAGTGACTAACAGTGGGTACATTTGAAAATAATATTGGGTTAGTATTTACATATATAGACTCTGTAGTTACATCGGATGAAGTTAAAGATGTTACTCTCAGACCATAAGATGTAGCTGCACCAGTGATGTTTTTAACAAGACCAATACCAGTATTAGCCTGAGGAGCGCCGCCAACGCTAACTGAACCAGAGCTATATATATTACCTACAACACTAAGTTTTGAATCAATTGTAGCAACAGTCCCACCAATGATTACATCTGTACCATTATCGTATATGTTACTATTGGCTAACGAGGTGGCGCTTACAAACCTAGGTATATAATTGGCGCTACCTGTAGAAGATATGCCAATAGGCCCCTGAGGACCCTGAAAACCTTGATTACCCTGAAAACCTTGGTTACCCTGAAGACCCTGTGGACCCTGAACACCTTGAACGCCTTGAGGTCCCTGAGTACCCTGGGGTCCCTGAAATCCTTGAGGGCCTTGAATCTGTCCGATATTATCCCATTGAGCTCCATCCCAAACATACCCATCTCCATCGTCAAGAACTATGTATAAATCTCCTGGTGTATTACCAGATGATGGTAAGTTTACAACACTTTGCACAACCCCCTTAATCACAACACTTGTACCATTGGCACCCTGGTAACCCTGAGGGCCTTGAACGCCTTGTACCCCCTGGAATCCCTGCGGGCCCTGAACACCAGAACCTTGGAAACCTTGTGGTCCCTGTACGCCTTGCGCCCCTGCTGGACCTTGTACCCCCTGTGGACCAGCAACACCTTGTGGTCCTTGCGGTCCTATATATGGTATGGTAAAATTAGTACCTGGTATAACTAGTGAAGTATCTTCTGATAAATCAGGAAGGGTTGTAAATATACCCACCTGAGTCATCATCAGGTTATACACAGCTAAGCAGTCAGGATTGTCTGTAAATATACCTCTATCTACAAAGAACCTAACTGCTTCTATAGTATAGAATAGCTCATCGACCTTGCACACAAAAGCAGAGTCGACTGGCTCCAGCTGCATTGTCTCTTCGACAAGCTGGTCCATGAGAGTCGCAAAGTAATACTCAGCACTCTGAAGATTGTACTCTACCTGTATAGGAGTCAGCATTAGTTATTCTCATTAGCGTTGCACAATGCAGTACCAGCATCTAATTGCTTTTGAGCTAATACTGGGTTTGAATACTCTGAGAAAATTTCTGCTGCTTTAATATACTCTAACAATCTAACTTTGTCATTAGAAGTAGAATCGCCACAGTTGCAAGAGCCGCCGTTACATCCGCATCCACACTCTGTATCAGCTACTAACTCTGCATAGCACTTTTCTAAGTAGCAAGTGGAGAGCACACTATGAGTTTCTACATAAGCTGTAGGAGGAGTATTGAGAGCTAGTTCAAGATTCAACTCAACACTTAACCAAGCATCAGCAGATAGCGCATAGGTACCGCTCAGTGCACCTCCAGTCAAAGGAATGGTTGCAATAAGCTGAGAATCAGAGTTTGACACTAAGTACTCACGAGTAGTGAAACTGTTGATGTTAAGGCCACTATCGTTACCAATGTAGTTAGATGTATCAACAAATGTTAAAGTAGAACAGTCTGCGCTTTGAGAGACTGTAAAAGATGCTGCAAATACTGCCATAATTAATCTAATTTATGACAAAGATAACGAATAAATGGGTGTGATTTTAAAACAGTAAAGCCACCCCTTTCGAGATGGCTTGGTCATAGAATACTATCCTATGAGATGTTACTTTTTATCTTCGTCTTTGGTAAATACAAACGCAGCACCAGCAAGCACAGCAAACATAGCCTCTGGCCAAGTAGCCTTACCTAAGTATACAGTAACTACGCCAGAAACCATCAATACGATACCGAGCAAGCTAGTCTTCCAGCTACGCTGTTTAATTTTATCAAAGTATGACTTTAACTCAGTAACCATTATAAGCTAGCGTTGTATAAAGCTACGGTATCTGGACAGTTGCAAGTGATAACTAATGTGTCACCAGAAGCAGCACCAGAAGGAGCATCAGATAATTGAATAACCTGCACAGGCAAGCCACCGCTAAATGTGATAGGGGCAGCTGAAGCAGCGGTAGTAGATGTACCACCAACTACCCAAGCAGATACAGTGGTATCCCAAACGTCCAAAGTAGCTGGCTCAATGTCAAAATTGTAAGCTCCAGTGAATGTTAAAGTTTTTGCAGTAGGGTTGAATGCAGCGCTCACCGCATTACCTTGACCGATAATAATTCTCATTTCTTTTTATTTTGCAGTTTCTACTAAAATTTCTTCTAACTCTAATTGCTCAAATTTACTTGGTGCTAATCCATTAGCTACAGAACACATATCACCGTAGAATCCAATAGACTCAGTCTGAATCTTAGTGAATTCTTGAATCTTAGTGAATGTTAATCCGTCTGTAGTGGCGAGCTCTTGAGCAAATTTAGCGTATTTCTTACCAAGCTCTGTTTCAATTTCGTAAGCAGCATAGATTGCGTCTGACAAAGTTTTGAAATCAGCCTCAGGCTCATCGATATCCATTAGGTCTGGAACGCATCCCATATCAAGGATATATTGTTGCAAGACTTCTGAGTGTGCTTTCTCATCAGCACTTTCT
>JACCDO010930445.1_pt1 | contig 30611 bp, 36 predicted proteins | sample 7446101 | NCBI WGS metagenome assembly JACCDO01 (sample SAMN15323440, study PRJNA562643) | freshwater metagenome | isolation source: river surface water | place: USA:Blue River Watershed | collected 2017-08-16
ATTCGTATTCTATGAAGACGTTTCTGGTTTCTGTGGCTTTAAAGTCCGTTTTTACCTCGATTTTTTTGTTTTGCAGAATATCAGCGAGCTGTTTTTCTCCTAAAACACCCAATTCTAAGTCAAACTTGAAGTCTGAGTTATGTTTCATTTTGTAAGTACTAAATACACGAAAATAGACATCATTGCAGCAAAAATCCACGCCAAAATGAGCAGCTCAAAAGGTAAAGATTCACCTGTAGGATACTTTCTTTTCTTCTTTGCGTGATTAATGTGGTTGTAAACCTCGGCAGAGTGGTACCGAGGGGCTTTCATTTTAATTTGCTTACATTTCATTTTCTTTTTCTGTAAATCATTTTGCGCAGTGTTGCGTCAATCTCTTTTAACTCGTGTAATTTTTGGGCTTTTAGTTTCATCAAAGCCTCGATTTTCTTTTGCACTACAATCTCGTCTGCTAGCATTTCGTAGAATTTCATTTTATTGGGGTTTACTATATAGTTTATATTCTCTCTGTCTTCTTCCTAGAAGAATAGGTTTACCACCTGCGTTCTTCCACATAAGAAAAGCCGCTTCAATATCGCTCCCGTTAGGATTCTTATTTACTCTCTTTAAAAGCGTTGATTTCTTGAAAGCATGTGTGCCGATGTTGTAGCAAAGACTAACCAGCGCGTCGAATTGATTCTGGTTGATGTCATCTCTAGTGCTAGTGTACACAGCCATCTCGTAGTGCTTTAGCGTATCCAAGAAGAGCTTCTCTGCTCTTTCTTTGGTAATAGGCTTGTCAGTCATCTTCACTTTGCTGCCATCCTCATAATAGGTAGAGCCATAACCAATAGTTGGTACCCCAGCAGAGCACTTATATGGCTTTAGTACCAAACCCTCCTCTTTGCCTATAAAATCAAGACCGTTTCTGCTTACTCTTTTTATTTCCATGATTACTTCTTTATAAGCTTAGTAATTATTTCAAAAAGGAATATCAAATTAGACACCAAAGAAAAAACAATCATAGTTGGTGTAGCCCAAACGCATATACTAAGAACTGATGCTACAACCCCATATGGGTAAGGCAGAGCTCTTAAAAAATAGTTTATAGGAGCTAAGCAAAGCTCTACCCCTAATTCGAATAATTGATTTGATAATCTCATGTTACTGTTCCTCTTTATCATTTGTAATTGATTCTCTTAAGTGTTGTATAGATAAAATATGGGCGAGCATTTGGTCGCTGTACATAACCTTAGCTCTTTCGTGGATTGTCGCGTCTCTTTTAGCTCTTAAAGCTTGAACCTCGTCATCCAAAATCTTAATAGCGTTCAATACGCCATCTCTATATTCCTTTAATGTTTTGTCCATGTTAGTCCTAATAATTTGTTTATTTGAGATTCTAGCATCTCAACTTTGTTTAGTTTTAAAATAAGCTTCCCATCTCTGTATACCTCATCTGGAAATCTTTCTATCATATACATTGGTTCTTTCAGGAGAGCTCTGTATTCATCTCTAGTTCTTACAGACTCAATTATGTAGTTTGTTCTACCATCTGTAAAAACATCACCAACCGAGTATTTGCATTCTAGCTCCTTAAGTACTCTTTTAGACACCGCCATAATTAGCCTTCATCTCAAAATTATCTACCAAGCTCAAAACATTTATGCCCTTGGTGTAATCGCGTTCTATTTCGTATCTTCTACCATCACACATAGTAATAACCAATGTTAAATCCTTGCTATATTCACTGATGTGAGCTACGTAATTTGGATTGATTGCGATGGTTTCTCCATCCATTTCAAATGTTATAAACTTCAACATATCTCAAAGATAATCACTTATTTTGAAATAAAAAAAATTAATTTTAAATTTGTGTAATTTAGAATCATTCCAAATAATGAACATAAAAAAGAATACGGAGTATATCCTTCAGCATCCGTTCACGAAAAAGGCGATAGAAGAATATATTCACGGAAACCCAAGGATGATGGAAACTTTGATTTTTGAAATTCAGTTCCATGTCTTTGACAAAACAGCTATCTGCTGCGCTCAGGTTTACGGCTCAAATAAGTGGAGCAATAGTGGAGTAATAAAAGAGCTCATCAGAAACGTAGAACCGCCGAACAATTTATCTATCTCGCTACCTATACCAAAGAAGAAATGAAAATCTACACCATATCTAAATCGTATGCAGATATGAGTGAAGAAGAGTTTCTTGAAGACTTGGAAAAGTTTTACCAAGAGTATATAACAAAAAATAGGCTAGAGGATATTGTTCCACCAGAGGTCGAAGATGTTTATGCACTTTACATCTGTAGATTCTTGGAGTACACTGACAAAACGTTTGATTGCAGGCAAAACTAGATGTCAAATTTTCATTCTTAACCCAGTGGCACAACAATTGACTAATAGTTACTAAAAACTTAAAAGATATGACATACTTCGATTTTTGGGAGTTTGAGCCAATGAAGACATGGACAAATTCTACTGCTGGCAAATTTAATAAGCCAGTTATTGTAAACAATTCACTAAAACATTCACCGTATTACATTCAGGCTGCTGGATTTAAAAAGTCCGACATTACAGCGGAGCTTAAACATGGAGACCTCCTTCATATTAAAGGGGAGAGCGAAACATACGGTAAAAAGAGTATTGACTTTGTTTTGGTTATTCCAAACAACGTAGACCAAGATACTCTAGAACTTGCTGTTGCTGATGGTATGATTACTATTACATTTGACGACAAGAGAGAGGAAGCTAAAAAAATCAAGGTTAAGTAGTAAACCATTCAAGAACAGGAGAGCTCACCAAAAACGGTGGGCTTTTTTTATTTATTTTTGTATTAAATTCATATTAAAGTTATAGAATGGAAAAGAACCCAAAATCTCTTATCTCCAAACTGAGAAAGATTAAAGACGAAAAAGAGGAAATTAGAAAAGGTCAAATTAAATCTGCTGAGCCAAAAGTTAGAGTATTTAAGGGTACTCCTAGATTAGAGGCTGGTAAGGGTGGCCCAGAAAAATTGACTGCAATGCCTGAGGTTTCTTTAAAAGGCAAAAACACTGAAGCTCCTAAAAAGAAAGCCGCTGAAAAGATTGTTACAGTTGCAAAAAAGATTGTTAAGAAAGCGCCTGCTGAACCAGCTTTGAAACCATCAAAGTTAAAAGCTCCAGAACTAAAAGGTGCTTCATTAGAATCGAAATTTAAATCTCCAGTAACTAAGCTTATTGCTGTTGCAAAAGAAAGAGAAGTAGAAAAAACTCCTGTTGCTATAGTGCAAATGGGCTCTCATGCTGGTAATTTCCCATTTTATCCTAGCTACGTTAAAAAGCTTGTAAATGAGACTCCAGCATTAGCGGGTAAGATAGATACAACCTCAGCCGATTCTATTAAGGAATCAATCGACAAGATGAGTCAAGATGAAAAAATCAACCTTTACAAAAAGTTTGAGAAGTTTGGTATTTACGGCTCTCCTTCTACAAGAGGGTATCAACCAACAGATGAAGATAGAACAAGATTAAAAAACAAATAATATGAAATCACTACTCCAAAAAGGAATGGGTTTTAAGAAAGCTCAATCTATGATTGCCAAAAAACAGGGTCTTCCGAAAGAAAGAGCTGGAGCTATTTTAGCTGCTGGCGCTAGAGCCGCGTCTCCAAAGGCAAAAGCTGAAAACCCTAATTTAAAAAAAGTTTTAATGGCTAAGAAGTTATCTGGTTCTCCTATTGCTAAAAAAGCAGGACCAATGATGATGAGAGCTATGAGAAGTAAATAATTATGGCAAAGACTCAACAAAAATTCCCTAATCCTAAAAACTTAGTTAGAGTATCTAAGTTGAAAAAGATGATTGACAGCCTGGAAAGCGATAACTACACCATGAACAGAATGATGGATAACGACAGACCAGAGGATGCCGATACTCATTTCCGTCCAAAAATCCAGCACAATCAGGATAAAATCAACAAATACAAGAAGATTTTAAAAAGTGGTAAACGCTATAAAGTAGGATTGTAATGGCAAAGACCAAAGCTCAAGCAATTGTAAAAAAGATTGAGAAACCAAAAGTTGCCAATCCTGGCGTTCACGCTAAAAAGAAAGCTAGTAAATTAAAAGGTTCTAAAAACTATTTAAAAAGATATCGTGGCCAAGGTAAATAAATTGGGTGTAGAAAATTCCCTATGGAATAACATCCGTAAGAAAGCCGAGATGAATAAAAAGTCTGGCAAAAAACCAAAAGCTCCAACAAAAGCAATGCTTGCGATGGAGAAAAAGATTAAAGCTAAGAAGAAGTGATATACGAACCGCACAATCGCCTAGAAGTTAAAACACCGAAGGGCGATGGTGTTGTTTGGTTAGTTATGGATTACGGTCACGAGACAGATACTGTTTATACAGTAATCATAAACTCTACAGGAGAGCTTTGGCAGTTTACCCATAAAGATATAATTGCAAAGCCTAATATTACATTTAGAAGAAATGAAAGATAGTAGATTAACGAGAGCGGGCGTATCTGGGTTTAATAAACCTAAGCGTACGCCAGGCCACCCAAAAAAGTCGCACGTAGTTGTTGCTAAAGTTGGCAGCAAGGTTAAGACTATTCGCTTTGGCCAGCAGGGGGTTTCGGGCTCTCCTAAAAAGACTGGTGAATCGGCTTCAAATAAAGCCCGCAGAGAGAGTTTTAAGGCTCGTCATGCCAAGAACATCGCTAAGGGTAAAATGAGCGCTGCATACTGGGCTAATAAGGTTAAATGGTAGGTTAAGACATAACTTCTCTATATCCCAGCAGTTCTACAACAGCCAAGTTTTCAATCAATATTAACAGCGCGTACCCCAGAACTGGAACTTTCTCCAGACAAGCCCATCTACCAAGCTTTGTTTTCATACCGCCCCAATGTTTCTTTCTGCTGGTCGAGAGTTCAATGTTGACTTCTTGATTGCTCTCACTTTGACATTGGTTGTCAATATTTTTATACTCAAGTTTTTGTTTGCTCTCCCGAGCCTATGTACTCCTCAGTTCTAGAGTTCTCAACTGAGCGAGCCACAAAGCTAATCAACTGAAACGAAAAAAACAAAAGAAAAAATAAATTTGCATATACAGAATATTATTTCTAAATTTGGGTATTAAATGTAAATAACATGAGTGAACAACAAAAGCAAAGAGTTTATGTAAACGGGATGTTTATTAAGACTCAAAAAACAAATTACGGTGACATTATCAAATTATCTTGCAAAGTAGAAGATGTAGTAGCCTTCTTACAGCAGAACAGCAACAATGGCTGGGTTGATATTGATTTGTTGCAGAAAAAAGAACTTGACGCTAAAGGCAGAAGCCACACAGCTGTATTGAATGATTGGAAGCCTTCTGGTCAACCAGTTGCTAAACAAGCTGTAGTTGAAGCTGCACCAGCTGAAGACGATTTACCTTTCTAAATGAAAAGAAGCGTATTAATACGTCAAGAGAAAGAGCGTAGAAAGATGATTAACGAGGTTAATCAAGTCATACGCAACGCAGTTAAGAACTTTGATTTTCTATCTACATTAATTGTAGAGGGTGACCCAGAAGCAACTTATCATAATATAATGGACTTCAGGGAATCTGTAGAGCAGATGATTAAAGAGATTAACGAAGAACAAAAAAAAGGGGAAGCTTAACGGCAACCCCTTTCTCTTTGCTTTTAGGTAACTAATTACGCAGAAGCAGCTGCTAAGATAGCAGATACAGCTTGAGTAACGATGATGTCACCAGCTTGATTTTGGTTACCGATGTTGTAGCTGTAGTCAATTACAGACTGAGCGCCAGAATACAAAGCAGTTACAGCAGCAGGAGCAGCTTTAACGCCTTGGATTTTGTCAACGTTGATTAAACGCTGTGCAGTAGCTGGTAAAGCACCATCAGCTGGAGTAACCCAAGCAGATACAGAAATTAATTTCGCCATGACGATTAATTTTAAATGGTTAATAAATAAGTTTACGAATATACAAAGATAGGTATAATATGATTCGAGTTTTGACATTCGCTCCAAACGTCTATGATGGCACCAGTTTTTACAGGCTAGGTGGCGTTATGCCGTATTTAGAAATGGAGTACAAAGACGTATACATTAAAGATATGTCTCACACTAAAGAAATTGACTGGGCAGATTACATATCGTATGATGTTGCCGTTTTTCAAAGACCATTTATAGCTCCCCACCTAAGTACAATAAAAATGTTAAAGGTAATGGGAGTTAAGGTAATTATTGATTATGATGACGATTTGTTTAATATACCTATACACAACCCGTTCTATAAGAATTACGATGCCAATCAAGACAACATAAAGGAGATTTGTAAAATAGCTGACCACATTTGGGTATCGACTCCTTCACTAAAGGATAGCTATTCTGCTTATAATAAAAGTATAGAGGTTATACCCAATGCACACAACGATTACCTGTACCCTATTAACAAAAAGGTTGAATTTAATAAATCAACTAAAAAAGTAGCTTATAGGGGTGGAGGAACCCACGAAGTTGATGTTTACAATCACTTAGAGGATTGGGTTTCTATCATAAACGGGAATCCTGAAATAGAGTTTTACTTTATGGGAGCAAGGTTTCCTTATCTGGAGAGCAGATGCGGGGATAACTATTTAATTATTCCAGGAACCCATATCATGGATTATTTCAGAAATTTCCATAAGCTAAACCCAAATTTATTTATCTACACACTAGAGGACAATAAATTCAATCAGGGTAAAAGTAATATATCTTGGATAGAGGCTACATATTCTGGAGCTGCTGTAATAGCGCCAGAGAATATGCAAGAGTTTATAAGACCAGGTATATCTAATTTTACAGGCTCATTTGTAGAAATATTTAACAAGCTCAATGGTGATAATAAGATTTTAAAACTTATGCACGATACATCTTGGGATTACATTAAAGCAAAGCTCTTACTTTCTTGCGTGAATCAAAAAAGATACAACAGTATTTCAGAGCTCAAAAATCGTAAGTAAAAAGTATATATCTTTGCATATACAAAGGAAGAAGGAAATGTCAACAAAAACAAAAGTAAGTGCAATGTACCCAATCAGGCTGAAGAACGCACAGCGTTTTAAAGCTGAGATGGTGGCTAAAAACAAGGGAAGAAAGCTCGCCGAACACATTCACTGGTTGATTAATCAATCAATAACGAATTACGAGGTAGAGTATGGTCAAATTGAAGTGCCAAAGGAATCATTATGAAGTCAGGAAAGGGTTATGTAATTGTCCAGTATGACTACGGACACATGAGAGAAGCGGATTTAGGTCCTGTAAAGATTGAGATTGCTAGAGAAGTAAACAATGATTTAAAAGCTGGGAACGACCAGAGAGCTAAAGTTATAGCTGTAGACTCTGAGAACTCTTGGTTAAAGGAAGGAGACATTGTTTGGACTCATTATTTAGCATCAGATAAATCAAACGAAATAAACATCAACGGCGAGAAGTACCACAGAGTTATTCTTAGCCAGGTGTTTTTTAAGATTGATGAGCAAAATAATATTCTCGATGTAGCTAAAGGTGTTCATCTTTGCAAGCAAATAGTTACAGAGGCTGACAAAACTGAAAGCGGGATATATTTAACCCCGTTCACTGAAAAGAAAGAGTCTATGAGACTAGAGGTTACACACGCCTCCGATAATAGATACGGTATAAAATCTGGCGATAAAATTATTACCAAGGATGATTATCACTATACCATAGATTTCTATGGTCAAGAGATTGTTAAGATGGATGCTGATTTTATACTAGCTGTTTATGAGTAAGAATCTACCTAAATCAATAGATGAAATAGAGTTTATACCATTTGTAGGAAGGGACATAGACCTAAATACAAAAGGTAAACCGTCTACTTACCTTAGAAACGTAATTATCCCGTATTATAGGAAGGTGATACGCGGAATGGAATGCGAAATAAGAGACCTCAGGAAATCAAAGAAGGCGCTGCTAGAAAGGAAGAACGAGCAGATATCTGCAAAAAGGTGGCTAAAACACAAGAGTAACCAAAAGAGGTACGCGGTCCAGCAATCAAAGGTAAGAAAGAAGGCTGTTGAGCTCACCGAGAAGAAATTCAGGAGAGCGGCTATGAAAGAGCCAATAACAATGCAGTCTGTTTTATTTTATCCAATAATGTTAAAGTGGTCAAATTCGACCACCTTAAAACTGGATGAGTTGATATATCTATTGTACGCATGGAACTTTATGTTTCTATCCATAAGCGATTATAGGGTATTCTTTGGCGATTCGTTTAAAATGAAGTACCTGAATAATTGCAGAGAAAAGGGATACATGGATTCTCAAAGAACATCAACAAATCAGTATTACCTTTCTCTAAAAGGAAAGAACCTCATAAAATCAATAATAGAAGAATTTAATCAAATGAAGAATGGAGAAGCCTAGTTTAAAGGGATTAAAAGAGGAGCAGTTGAAATATGTTGAATACTTGGAAACGGAATTGGCAACGTTTAAGAATGATGGTGCTAAAAGATTACTTTCGGAGCTTAGCGGTATTGCTGGCGATTTTGCTAACGATATTAGTAACATACGTAATGGGGCAATAGCTGGTAAATACATTAATGACGACAAGTCTGATGCTATGATTGATAAGGTTATGAAGCTTATTGACAAAATGGATAAGCTAAAAATCTTAGCACAGCTCAACGAGAAGGAAGAAGAACAGGATAGCAAACCTGAAAAGAAGAAGATACTAAGACCAGAGGATTTAATACGTGGCAATTGATAAAGAACTAATAGACTCAGCTCTCGATAAATTTGAGAGAAAGCGTGTATGCGGAGAGATACAGGTGGAGTTACCAGCTCCTCCCCTATTCAGACAAATTGCTAACTACGACAAAGAGAAGTCTAAGCAGAAGTTTGAATACGTGGATGTAGTAGGGGACTTTGATGAGCTGGATGAGGATACACAGAGCGAGATTGCTGTAAGAGAGTTTGATAGAATAAAAAATGGATACTGGTTCTTTAATAACGGCAATCTTGAGTACATCACAGGATACCACTACGCATTCCTAAATTACATGATTATTGATGGTGATAAGCCATTGTTCACAGATGCTCAACGAGACTTCTTCTATGTTTGGGATACAGTAGAGAAAGACCCTTCTTGCTATGGATTGTGTTTAACTACACCGCGCCGCTGGGGAAAAGGGGAGGTGTCTATTATTATAGCTTACCTAAGAACAATACTTATACAGTTCTCGCATTGCGGCATACAATCTAAGACAAACGATGCGGCTAAGGATTTGTACTCAAAGCTGGTGCAAAGATGGCAACGTATGCCTGCATTCCTTAAACCGATAGATGAGGGTGAATCGAATCCTAAGTCAGCTCTCCGTTTCTTTGAGCCAGGTAAGAGAAGCACTAAGGCGCAGAAGAAAGAGTACTCGGTAGCTTTGAACTCCTGGATTGACTATGCGGCGACAGTAAAGACTGCGTACGACGGGCAGAAACTAAAAACTTATATATTTGATGAGGCTGCCAAGGCTGAGAATGTAGACGTAGAAGAATGCTGGAACGTAGTAAAGTTCTGCTTAGTTAACGGTTCAAGAATTATTGGAAAGGCATTAATAACAACAACGGTAGAAGATGGAGATTCATTTGAAGCGTCTGTGCAATATAAAAACATCTGGGATAAATCTAACCCTAACGAAAAGCTGGAAAGCGGTAAAACCCAAAGTGGATTATGGCGTTACTTTAATCCTGCGTACATGGGATATTATGGAGAAGATGATATCACAGGTGTACCGTTTATAGATGAGTATGGTTATTCTAGACAGGAGCTCGCCAAAGAATATATTCTAAGGAATAGACAGGGCTTAGATGACAGGCAATTGGCTTCTGAGAAAAGAAAACTTCCATTAACTGTAGAGGAAGCGTTTCAGACTGACTCAAGTCAGTGTCACTTTAATGCACTAAATCTAAATAACCAGCTGACCTATTTGAGGGAATATGCTAAGAAAGGTTTAGTTAGTAGAGTAACTTTTTATAGAAAGATAGATGGAACTGTAGGTTGGAGACCAGACCCTAAGGGAAAGTTCCAGATGGTTTGGGATTTCAAAGACCCAATGCAGTCAAATAAGAACACCGTCGAGAATGGCTTTAAGAAGCCGCTCAACACATCATCTTTTGCGATTGGTGTTGACCCCTTTGCCAGTACAATTATAACAGGAGAACAAGGCTCTAATGGCGTGGCGTACGTATATAGAAAGCATGATGTCAACGACCCAGAAGACAGCGGTCTTTGTGTGGTTAGATACGCTGACCGACCTCCTCTAAAATCTATATTTCACGATAATATTATGCTGCTGTGCGAATACTTTGGATGCAAGGCTAATTATGAAAGTGATGTGGAGGATTACTACGAGTATTTCATGGGTAAGGGTTATAAGAACTATGTGATGTGGAGACCTAAGTCTACTATTGACCCAAGTCGTAAAAAAGCCAAAGTTAAATACGGAACACCTTCAAAGGACCCGTTTGCTCTCCAAAAGCACTTCGATACAATATATGACTATGTGGAGCTTCATTGCGAAAAGATATACTTTGAAGAGTTGGTAGAAGACCTAATTGCATATAAGCATAATAAGCGTACTAAGTATGACGACACTGTTGCGTTTGGTATGAGCTTACTTGCTGGTATGGAAAATGTTAAGGCAGAGGAAAAGAAAGACAATCTGGTGTTTATGAAATTTGCTAAACCTATAAACGTTTATCGATAGCAAAAAACAAACCTTTAAATTGAGTAATTTTGTAAGGAATTTATATTAAGGATTAATGGCTACAGAGACATACTACGGATTTCCAAATCCCCTAGCACCAGACAGCGACAAAAATTCTAAGGAATATGGCTTGAAGATAATGAGAACGGCCTATTCTCAATGGCTCAACGGCTGGGGTGGTGTCAATCAAAAAGAAAGACAAAGACGATTTGATTACAATAGAGCCTACGCTACTGGTCAGCAGCCTATGCAGGAATTTCTAGATTACCTAGATATTAACGGGCAGCAGCCATACTCCAATATAGATTACACACCTCTCCCAATTGCTATTCCTATTATCCAAAGAATTAAGGATAGATTTAACCAAAGAATTGAAAAGATTCGTTGCACTGCAATTGACCCAGTAAGTGTTTCTAGAAAAAATAAAGAAAAGACAGACGCTGAGTTCAGAATGAAGTATAAAGCTGATATCGAAGAGATTCAGCAGAAATCTGGATTGGTGTTAGAGGACCCATCGGCATTTACTCCAGAAGATATCGAAGAAAACGAAATCTATTTTGGATTTAACTATAAGCAGAGAGAAGAAGTTATGATGGAACAGGGTATTGACCTTATTCTATACGATAACGACTGGACAGAGCTTAAAGATGGGATGCTTGATGATTTAATTTGCTTTGGTATTACAGGTACTAAAACATTCATTGACGCAAACGGAAAGGTTAGAATCAGAAAGGTCAATCCTTATAACCTAATTCTTTCTTACAGCGAGCGTAATGACTTTAAAGATATCGAGTGGGTAGGTGAGGTTGTCTACATGAGCATTGCTGATGTAAGACTTATGTATCCTGGCAAGCTCTCCGAAGAGGAGTTATTCAATCTTGCTAAGAACTCTGTAAATAAATATAGCAACCCTGCATCTTGGAACTTTAACTGGAACTACCAGTACATTAATGCATTCGCTAGACCATACGATGCATTTAGGATTCCTATTATGCAGTTGTCATTTAAAACTCTGTACAATCTTAAATACGAGAAAAACCAAGACAGGTTTGGTAAGACTTTATTAGACAGAACAGAGAAGATGAAGGATGGTAAGGAGTATGTTGAATCAAAGCCTTACTATGTAGAATATGAAGGAGCTTGGGTTTGCGATACAACTCACGTTTTAGAGTGGAAGGTAGCTGACAATATGATTAAGCCAAATGACAATCTTCAAGAATGTTACTTGCCTTTCTCTATTTACATGTACAACAATAATAGAATGACTAACAAACCTATTATTGAAACCATGATTCCTTCTATTAAGCAAATGCAATTAGCTCACCTGCAAATGCAGAAGATTATTGCACAGGCTGCACCAGATGGATACATCGTTGACATCGCTGGAATGAGTGATGTAGATTTAGGAAATGGTAAAGGAACTTTGCCTCCAGTAGAACTAATCCGTGTGTACAAACAAACGGGGGTTGTGTTTACTAAAGGTAGAGTTGATGATATGGAAGGCAACTCTGCTCCTCCTATTACACCATTGAACGTTCCGTTTACATCTAAGCTAGAGTCATTCATAAGCCTATACAACTTCGAATTAGCTAAGCTAGAAAGAATGATTGGTTCTAACTCATTAGACCAAGGTATGATTTCTAACCAAGCTGTTGGTAAAGGTGTATTAGATTCTGCTAGAGAAATCGGAGAGAGCTCTGTAAACTATATCTACAACTCTTACTTAAACATCTTAGAAAGAACAGCCAGATTATCTCAGATGAGATTGTGGGATATCTTAGTATTTGGCGAGAAAGGTTACGAAGGGTACAAATACGCATTAGGTACGGATAGAGTTGAGTACATCAGATTAGAAGCTGAAGATGGGTTTGAAAAAACAAACTTCGACGTTAAGATTGAAGCTGTTATGGACGACTCAGAAAGAATGCAGCTAGAGAATAATATCCAGCAAGCATTAGCTCAACAGACAATAGAGCTAGAGGATGCTATCCAAATCAGATTACTAGATAACCCTAAAGCTGCTAACTACTACTTAGTATCAGCGCAAAAGAAAAGACGTAGACTAAGAATGGAGGAAGCTCGCCAGAATAGTGAGATGCAAATGCAGCAAGCTGTTGCAGCGGCTCAATCTAAGGCTCAGGGTGAATTACAATTACTTCAAGCTAAACAGCAAGGAGAATTGCAATTAATGCAAGAAAAGCTAGAAAACGAAAAAGAATCTGAAACACTTAAATACTTCAACATCTTACGCGTTAAGATGCTAGAGAAGATGCTTGAGCAAGGTAAATCAATTGAGCAGATGCCAGGATTTATTACTCAAGGAATTGAAAGTGTAGTTATGACACAGACTCAGCTATTAGCAGAAGAGCTCAACGACATGCAACAAAGAGCAATGGCGGAGCAGCAAGCTATGTTAGCAGAACAGCAAGCCATGGAACAACAGGCCCAGCAGGAAGAGGGTCAGGAGATGACAGAGGAAGCTGGTGTTGAAGCTGAGGACCAGACCGAGATGGAGTCCTAAAAACACATCATATAAATAATTAATTTTGTAAAACAAGAAAGGAAGAACAATGGAAGTAAACAAGGCAGCATCTTGGGAGGATGTGCTTGCTAATAATTTTAGCCCAGAAGCCCAAGAGCAAAAGCAAGAAACTACTGACACGCAAGAAACAGTAGCCACAGAGGAACAAGGTGTAGAAGGTACACAAACCTCAGAAGAAACAACAGTTGACAATTCAGAAGCTGAACAGGTAACTACTACTGTAGAAACTGAATTAGACACTACCGAACAAGAAGATGAGAGCGATTCTCATCAAGAAACTGAAACTGTAACCGCTAGTGACAATTTTGAGTTTGATAATCTAAACGAAGATGAGCTTTATGAGCTATTAACGTTAAAGAAAACAGACTACAATGAAATTAGCGATGTTGATATTGTTGCAGGTCTAATATCATCTGAGCACGAAAACTGGTCAGACGAAGATATTGCATTTGAACTGGAACAAAAATATGGTTCTGCGTTATTTGAAGATAAAATCGACTTAGATGAAATCGACAGAGATGTAGACCCAGAAGCTTACAAAGAGGCTGTCAAGCATAACAAAGAAGTTGACAGAGCTCAAAAGCTCCTCAGACGAGACGCACTGGAAATACGTGCTGAGTTAGAGGAATACAAATCGAACATTCAATTACCAACGTCTAAAGTTAAGACTGTTGAGGATAATGTTAATACGCAGGATTCTGCTGAAGTTGATTCAGACGGACCGACCCCAGAAGAAGTTGCTGAACACAATGAAAGATGGGCGAAGCTTGTAGAATCAGAAGTGCCTAATGTCAAAGAATTTACCTTTAAGCTGGGAGACGAGGATGTTTCCTATAAGGTAACCGATGAAGAGCAGGCTCAACTGGTTGAAAGAATGAAAGACTTTAATGCAGAACTTTATTTTGCAAACAGAGGCTGGGTTAAATCAGACGGCTCACTCGATGTCAAGAAAATTACCGAGGATGTGTATATTCTTGAAAATAGTGAGAAGATGTTTAAATCTGGCTGGACACAGGCAAAAGAAAAAGCTAAGATGGATATTATTGGTAAAGATATCAAGAATATTAATCTTTCTAGTCCTGATAAGACATTTGATGCAAAAGGTGGAGACCCGCATGACTTCGGTAATTTCGTGTTGAGTTTATAAAAAGATTATTAACAATTTAAATTTAAAAAAATAAAATGGCTACTACTCCAAGTACTTTTAGTACCGCGTCGGCAACCAGACAAGGTACGTTAATCTCCGAGTTGAACATTGTGGTACCTCGTGCCTACAAAGAGTTCATCGACAAATTCCAGTTCGTTCCTTACGTAATGATGAACGAATTAGCTGGTAACACTATGGCTTCTGACAACAAATTGTTCTACTGGTATGAATCAAAAGGTCGTCAGATGTCTTTCATCACTGCTTCTACTACTGTTTCTGGCGCTGCTGGTGCTGGTATCACTGTAGTGTTGTCTGCTGGTGATTTGTACTCTACTAACTACAAATCTTTACCTGAAGTGGGTATGGTATTCTACAACGCACGTACTGGCGTTGAGTCTGTTGTAACTACTGTATCTGGTAAAGGTACTAACTCACAAACTGCTACCATCACTCCAGTTAAAGCTGCTGATAATGCTTCAGTTGTTGCTGGTGATATCTTACAAGGTCGTGGTTTCAAATACGTAGGTGAAGCTTCTGATTACACTGCTACTCAAGTACAGACAATCGATAAGTACACTAACTACGTATCTCAAATCCGTATCGATTCTAAATTCACTGACTTAAACTTAGCTGAAGCGATTGACTTCGAATACGATGGTCAACGTTACTACAAGTATAAGCAATTGGCTGATGACAACAAAAAATTCTTGTTACAGCGTGAATTGATGTTGATGGATTCTAACTTAGCTGATAACTTGGCTAACGGTGAGTCTGGTACTGCTGGTGTTATCCAACAAGTTCAAGCTAACGGTCAAACTGTTAACTACAATACTTTTGGTGTAAACACTACTTTTGCTGACATCGAGCGTCAATTAGATGCCCAAGGTGCTCCTCAAGAGTATGACTGGTTGTGCGATACTAACCAACACATTGCAATTCAGACTGCTTTAGGCGCTGAGTTCAACAATGGTGCTATCCTTTACAAACAAGAAGGTGAAATGAGCGATATGGATTTAGCTCGTGGTTTCAAATCATTTACTCCACTACAGCGTAAATTCAACTTCACTCGTTACTTACCTTTCTCTGATGCTGCTTTCTACGGTTCTAGCCCTGCTGGTAGCCAAAGAAACAACTTCGGTTTATTGATTCCTAAAGGAACTGGTGTTGATGCTAAGAATCGTAACGTAGTACCTCGCTTCAACATCCGCTACCAGGATATCTTAGGTAACGGTCAGAAAGTACAGATTGCTGAAACTGGTGGTCTTGCTAAAAACCCTACCTCTCCAAAAATGGAGTTGGTTGTATCTCAAGTTGGATACTTCGGTGTTCAAGTAATGGGCGCAAACCAATACGTAATCGTAAAAGGTGCGTAATTAATATAGGGGGAGGGCGTGCTCTCCCCCTTATTTTATATAACACAAAAGGAAAGAAAGAAAAATCATGGAAGAATTAACACAAGTAAAGAAAAAAGGTAATCCCAACTTTGGAAAGAAACAAAGTGAGATTAGAGAAATTGACAAGGTTTATACGTTTGTTTTAACAGAAACTCACGAAAGATATAAGCCTAGAGACCCAGACACCAATCAACCCGCATACTCTCCATTCCCGCCATCTTATAAGTTGGCTAGTGAAGGTATCGCATTAGATGATGAAACTGGAAGAAATCGTAGATGGAGATGCTTGAAAGGTATTGACTCAATTTGGGTTGAAGACCAAGAGGGTATCGAGCCTACATACAATGATTTCGAGGATTTAGTATTCGAGTATGGTAAATTACTTGTACGTGGATACGAAAGAAATAAACTTGCTGCCTTAAAAGTTCAAGACATCTTTGAAGGAAAGCAAAACAGAAAAATGAACACTAAAGTTGTTTATAAGCTGGTTGATGAGGAGAAAGAGTTAGATAACGCATTGGATTCATTTGATATTGAATTTGACGCATTAAAAACAGCTAAAGAATGTTCAGATGAGGAAATGCTTCCATTTGCTTATGTGCTTGGAATTAACACCCAAGGAACTATTAAGCAAATCAGAAGAGAGTTTATTGCTAAAGCAAAAGCTAATCCTCGTTACTTCTTGAAACACTTTGTTGACCCTAAAAACGAAGTATCTTACTTAGTTCACAAGGCGTTAACATCAAATATTTTATCTGCCTCTGCTGTAGAAGGTAAGCTTGTATGGTCAGAGTCACGGAAGGTTATTATGGATGCCCCTAAGGGTTCCGATATTGCTAGCGATGTTGCCAAGATGGTAATGCGCGGAGACGAGGAAGCAAATCGCCTCGTTGAGCAATTGAAGAAGATGTAAGGGCTTCCTTGATTCCTTTCTCTTGTGTTTAGCCACCTGTCGCGATGATGGGTGGCTTTGTTTTAAAAAGGGGTTCAAATATTGATTATCTTTGTATTACTATGACAATAGACGAGGTATACAAATTCGTAAACTTTATTATCAAGAAGAGTAACGCTGGCGGCTATTTGTCACCAGACGAGTTTAACTTGATTATAAATAGAGCTCAAATACAATATTTCAATAAGCTCTACGGGAATCAAAATGACTATAGATACGACAGACCAGTGCCTAGAATATCTTATGCCGTTACAGAGAAAATCAGTAATAGTTTAAGCCCATTCTTATCGGACGCTACTGCACTTGTAATAGATGTAAACGGTCAGGTTAATTTGCCTGTTGATTTGTTTCAAACGGTATCTATAACCAAGACTGTCAATAACGTTGAATATGAAATAACCAGAGTTGAGCATGACAGAATCGCTAACAATCTTAGCAGCTACTATGATGCCCCAACTACCGATTTCCCTATTTATACACAACTCAGAACCAAGTTTCAATTCTATCCAAAAAATTTAGCATCAGCTACTTTATATTATCTTAAAAAGCCAACGGAAATGGCTTGGGGATATACAACTGTTAATGGTAGACCAGTTTATAATGCTGGAACTAGCGTTCAGCCTCTTTGGAAGGATATGGATATGAATGAAATTATTTATATCGCATTAAGCTACATCGGAGTTAACTTGAAAGACCCAGATGTATCTCAATTTGCTGAAGTAAAAAATAATAACGGATTATAATGGCACTTACTACATACGGATATATTGCTGAACAAATTGCTACTACTTACTACAAAGGTGTAAGAAGTGACGATAGCCAATACTCTCTGAGACATATCGCTTCAATGGTAGCTCAAGAAGTAGCGGTTGTTGCTAGGAAGAACGCATTTGAGAATAGCAATAACGGAGATGTTACTTATATCAATGACCAGTTCATAAGCACGTATCAAAACGTTCCAGTACTGACGGATAACGTTAGCAATTACAAATATTGCGTGTTACCAGCTGTTCCGACTGCTCTCCCTAATAATCAGGAGATTGTATCCGTATCTTTAAATACTAAAACAAACAAGACGTTCTTGCCAATCAAAAATAAAGACAGATTCATGCAAGCGTTCTTGAGACCGATAAAAGGAACCGTATTCTATTACATTGAAAACGGAAGATTGTATTTTGATAATCCACAAAATTATCAATTCTCGGCTTTAACAATTAAGATGGCTGGAGCTTTGCCTAGTGGTAACATATTAGACGCTCAGCTTAACATCCCTAAAAACTACGAGTCAGAAATCATAGATAAGGTTTTAAATAGACTGCTCACCATGTCTAGATTAGGACAAGACTTAACTAATGACGGAGATTCAATTAATAATAACGTATAATGGCTAAGATAGGACTTAAAGAAATAGTAGCTGAATTGTTGGATAGTAAAGACTCTAGCTCCCATGAGTTTAGACGTTTATACAATATTGGCGTACGCGGTATTCGTGAGTTTAATACTGACGTGGTTGGTACTTTCTCTACGAAACTTTTGGACGTTAACGCCAACAAAACAGTCACTCTCCCAGAGGACTATATATCTTATTCTAAAATTGGTGTTATTAATGAGAAAGGGGAAATTGTAACCTTAAGAGTTAATAACCGACTGAGCACATATAATGATGCTCACATTACAAAGACTGATAGATTTGAAGGGGTTCCTAGAACAGCTGCATTATCTAATCCTAGTATACCATATAACTATCCATACGTTTACTACAACTTCTTTATATCAAACCAATTCTATACGCTATTCGGTATTGGTGGAGGTGGGTCTATTATTGGCCAATTCAAAGTTGATGAAGAGTGTGGAGTTATCGTATTTGGTCAAGAGTTTAAGTACGAGAAAATTATCCTAGAGTATCTCGGTGACGGATACGATTGTGATTGTGAAGACTACACTGTGGATACCAGAGCTTCTGAAGCTTTGCTCGCCTACATGAGATGGAAAAGCTCTTTGGACCAACCTAAGAAGTTTGGACAGGGTATGATACGCGAATACAAGTCTGAATATATTTCTGAGAAGAAAAAAGCTAAGATGCGTATTAATAACTTCAATCTTGCTGACTTTGAAGATGTACATAGATATACTACAAAACTAGCACCTAGAGCGTAATGATAGAGAGTAAAAAATTTGCTGGCGGCGGTCTTAATAAGGATGTCGAAGAAAGCTTTTTGAAGCCTAACGAATACGATGACGCTTTAAACATTCGTATTACAGACAGATTGAATAGCGAGGACGGTGTTGTTTCTAACGTAAAAGGCAACACTGAAGTTGTTTATGCTGGTCTTTATGGTTCAGGTAGCACTAATAAGTGTATAGGTAACTTTGCTAACGAACAAACTGGAAAATATTATTCATTCATTTGGAATAGTGCTGGATATCATACTATTACCGAGTTTGACCCATTTCTCAATACAATAACGAAAGTATTACAAAGCAAAACAGATACTGCTGGTGTAGATATATTAAACTTTCAGGAGTACGAGCTTATTAATGGTGTCAATATGGTGGATGGCGACCTTTTATACTGGACAGATGGATACAATCCACCAAGAGGTATACAGGTATCAAAAGCTAAGACTGGCAATTACTATTTAACAAAGGAGAGTATATCTCTAATTAAGCCTGCACCGCAAAGATTAATAACATCGTATTACGAAAGTTCTTTCTTCCCTGCTCCTCAAGTTAACAAGTTAAAGGGACAGTTATTTCAGTTTAAATACTTGTACGTATATGAGGATGGTTCTAGGAGTGCTTGGAGTTCATCTGGAACTATGCCTATTCCTATATATGAAAATAATCCAATAAATGACAGCAACGCCTACAATTACAATAAAATTATATTATCATTTGACGTAGGAACAAAATATGTTAAGTCAATAGAGTTAGCGGCCCTCGTTAAGGGGACAACGACCGCTGGTGGTAATAATGATTGGTACTCTATCCTTACTGTTACCAGAGCTGAAGCTATGACCCCAGCTTACAGCTACAACGCCGTTAGTAATTTAGCTACATTTGAGTTTTACAACGATGGTCTTTACGAGCCGCTTGATATAGCTGAGTCTGATTTACCATACGATTTTGTGCCATTAAAATCAAAGACATTGGAAATTGTTAATGGTAACGTACTTGTTCTTGGAAACAATACTGAAGGCTACGACAATATAGCTACAAATGTAAACTTAACATTAACCTACCAAGCGGGTCAGACTCAAAGGTTATCTATCCCATATTTTGATAATCCATTGACTTTTACTGGATATCCAAGTGTTGGGGACCAAATTGTATTCACATATATAGACAATCTTACTGGGAACACGGTTGTAATACCGTATACCGTACCTAATGGCCCGCTTGACCTGCCTAGTGTTTTAGATGATTTCGGTAACTACCTAAATAATGCTGGTGGCGTAGTTCTTACTTACTATGGTCCGCCTTTCGAGCTAATGCCTCCAACTGACCCAGAAAGCTGGACAATATCAGTTGGTATAGTTGGTGGTACCTTTGTAAGCACAGCTGTCATCCTCGCTCCAGTTGCCACACCAAGAAGCACACCAGCTTACAAAACAAACTCAAAGTACCAGATGGGTCTTGTTTATTATGACGAGTTTAACAGAAGTTCGTATGTTCAAACTAGTACAGATTTTATTATATCAACAAAAACATGGGGACAAAGCCAAGCGCAGTCTCCAGTTGTAAACTGGCAAATAAATCACAGCGCGCCATCTTGGGCAACTAAATATCAGTGGGTAAGAACAGAGCAGTTGACTCACCAGAAGTTTCTTTTCTGGGCCGCCAGCTCAATTACTATTGATTCAACTAGTAGTTATTTTATATTAAATATAAACTCATTAAATCAATATACAACTAACAATCCAGAAGCTGGCCCAGTTATTAATTACGAGTATTCACCTGGAGATAGATGTACTATTCATAAAAACGGAGTAAATTGGATAAATGCTTTTGACGTTCAAGTTGCTTCGTACAACCCAGCAAATGGTGAACTAAAAATACAAAGACCTCCAGGCTACATTCTGCAGAACACTACAACTATAATAGAAGTTTATACACCAAAAACAAGAGCTAATAACCCTCAGGAACAATTTTTCTATGAGTTTGGAGAGCAGTACTCCTGCAGCGGTGGTGTACACTCTACTACTGCTGGTTCTTTTAGCAGTGGAGATATTTATACTAAAATAAGAACTATTGGAACAACTGGATATTATTTCGAAGACCCTAACTTTAGTGATTTTTACATAAGCAATTATAATTCGAATAGCAGGACTAATATATATGCACCTCAGGCTAAGCAATTGAATTTGCCGACGGATATTAGATATAGTGATACTTACGTTCCGAATACTAATATAAACGGATTGAGTAGGTTCTATGGCAATGCATTTGATACATACGACAGGGTAAACGGCTCTATACAAAAGCTCGCCGTAAGGGATAACTACTTAATGACCTTTCAAGAGCTAAAAACTGGATATATACCATTAGAGCAAAGTATTATCGAGGACCAAGGCGGCAGTAACCCTAATGTGGCCATATCTACTAAGCTTCTAAACAAAATCAGGTACTTCTCTGGGGACTACGGTATAGGATTAAACCCAGAATCATTTGCTAGGTTTGCTGGTGTAATGTATTTTGCTGACCCCAACAGAGGTTTGATATTAAAGATTACCGATGGTATAAGGCCGATTAGCTATATTGGAATGGATAGTTATTTTACAACAAAACTATCTTCAATAAGAGCTTACCCTAATGCCAAAATCTTAGGTAGCTATGACCCGTATAATGACGAGTATATTATAGCGTTTAAATTAGCCACTATAAGTAACCCGTCTTTGGACGAAACCGTTGCGTTTAGTGAGTCTATAAATAGGTGGACAACATTCTATTCGTACAAACCAGATGCTGGAGGATATATATTCAATCAATATATAACCCATAAAGATGGCAGATTGTATAAGCATGATACCAACTCTACTTATAACAGGTTCTACGGAGCTAATTACTCATCTACAATATCTACTTCATTCAATGCTAACTCAGCTATGATTAAGTCGTATATTGGCGTGATGACGCAGTCTAGCTCTCCATGGGTGCCTACGTCCATATCAACCAATCTGGGTCAATCATCTAGTTTGATTGCAGCAGATTTCTCTGTTAAAGAAGGTGTTTACTTTGCTAGCTTCTTGAAGGATTCAAATTCTCCTGGAGGCTTATTAAATGGAGATGACTTGAAAGGATACTGGATTAAGTTGAATATGACTAATACTGAGACATCTAAGGCTACAATGCTTGGAGCAGATGTTAGGTTTATTAACTCATTCCAGGGTATAAAATAGATAATATTTTTTAGGTATTTTTGTAAATAAAATTAATTAAAATGGCATTACCCGCAATCGCAGCAATAGGTAAAGCGCTAGGTGGCAAGAAATTGTTGGCTGGCGTTGGAAAAGCTATAGGTGGTTTATTCAAAAAGAAAGCTGGTGGAACAGCTGTTGGAAACGCTTTAAGAGGTGTTGGTAAAATTTTTAAAAAGAAAGAGGGTGGAACCAAAGTTGGTAATGCGCTCAGGGGAATCTTTGGTAAAAAGAAAAGAAAGGCTGGAGAAAAAACAACAGTTGGCAAGATTATAGATGCAATGGGTGGGGTTCCAGGATTGGCAAGTATTGGCTCTGCCGCATTAACATCTGCTCAAGGTGCAAAGCAACAAAAAGAGGCCAGAAAAATGCTCGCTGGATTAAAAGACCCAGGATATCAAATCCCAGAAGAGTTCCAGCAAAATTTAGCAGAATCTGAGCAAATGGCTAAAAGTGGACTTCCAGCCCAAGAATATAACCTAGCATCAACAAACATACAAAGAGGAACTAAGTCTGGATTAAGACAGCTTGGAAGGATGTCCAATCCTTTTGCTGGTATTGCTGGACTAGCAAGAGCTCAGTCAGACGCTTTTGCAAATCTAGATGCCGCTAATGCTGCTGCCCGTCGCCAGAATATACTTGGCGCTATGGGTGCTCGCCGCGAATTAGCTGGTCAGAAGTTAGGTCAGCAACAGTATGCTCAACAAAGATATATGGACCAAGTTAATCAGGCTAACGCACTGTTAGGCGCTGGTATGCAGAATGTTGCAGGCGGACTAGGCTCTCTTGGTCAATACGGGATGGTTAAGAGCATATATGGTGATGACGAAGGTTAATCTTGACAATCACAAATTAAATATCTATATTTGAGTAATGGCAATTAAAAGTGGAATAGGTTTTGGCGCAGCGCAGGTATTTAATACTGCTGATAAATTAGTTAATACCTACGCCAATATAATTAAAACTCAACAGGCTAAAAGGCAAAAAGAGGACGAAAAGTATCTTAACAAGTTGGCTGAATTTGCTGAGATGGGTAGCAGAAAAGGTGTTCGCCCAGTTGATGAGCCAGTTCTTACTAGTGCTTGGGATAGCATTAAGAAAAGAAATGAAATGGCTGCATCTATAGTAAACCCAGCAGAAAGAAGAAAGGCTCTTACAGAGATACAAAAAGCAATGGGTAACTATAAAGCCCTTGTTGACCGTTCTATTCAAGAAAACCAAGATATTTATTCTTTCTCTGTAAGCCATGCCGATAAGAAAGATTTATTGGACCCTTCTTTTGTTAATATATTAGACCAGCGTTCTAAGACTACAATAGACAAGTTGCCAGAAAGGTTTAACCCAATGTCTGTTGTTTATAAGCCAAATCCTCTTGAAAGAGAGAAGATTCAGAAAGAGTTAATGGGAGAGCTTGAGACTCTCGCTAAATACGATAAGAAGTTAGATAAACCTATTGGTGGAGGTAAGCGCGAGGCATATAAGGTAGTAGCTCCAGGTGATGCTATCCTTGCTATCACTGCTAAGATTAACCAAAGACCTGAATACAGAAAATTAGCTTACGCTACATTTGCTGAGCAAAATCCAGGTGTAACACCTACTGATGAACTAGTGGCTCAAAACGAATACAAGCTCACCACTCCTAAGGGACCGATTGTATTTAAAGCAAACGTATACGACCCTAACGAAGGAGCTCGTAAAGCCACAGATGCAGATAAACTTATAGACATTACAGTAAATGCATTCAAAGGAGATAAGTCTGCAATGGAAGACATTAAAGCGTTGGCTGGAGGAAAGATTGTTAGATACAGATATAAGGATGGAAAGTTAGTTGGCGTTACACCTAAGGTTAAGTTTTCTTCTGGATTGGGACTTGAGTCTTGGGTTGACGGAGAAGAGATTCCTGTCAATACAGTTAACGATTTGATTTCATTGATGGACCAACTAGGAGTTAATAAGTCTAACATTGACTTATTGAAAGGTGTTCAGTCTCGTATTGGAAGAAGCACACAAGCTGCTCCTACTCCTAAGCCTAGCGGCAATACTAATAGTGGATTAAAGGGTAAGTCTAGATAATTCAAATGGAACCAGAAGAGTTAAAACAATTATTAGCGGATTATGTAGCCACAGCTAACAATCCTAAATACAACAAGGACTTCAAGGTGATAAACTCTAAGTTCCCAGAGCTTAAGGATTATGACTCCCAGTTGCTTGCTGATTATGTTGCTACGGCCAATAATAAAGAATACAAAGGCGACTTTGAAATAATCAACTCAAAATTCCCAGAGTTTTTTGAAGTAAAAAAAAAAGACCAGCCTCAACAATTGCCTCAGCCATCTCAAGAGCAGCCTATCGCTTCTGTGGGTGGTTACGAAGTACCTTCTTACCAAGATACTATCTACGCTGGAGAGCTTCCCGAGGTTAAGGTAGAAGAAACTGCTCCTACTCTTGAGTGGTGGAAAAGTATCGAAAATACCAAAGATAATTTCGCAGAAAACTTAAAATCAATACTTCCAAAGATTGGATTATTTACCACTCAATCTTTTGAAAAGATATTGGGTAAGGAAGCATCTAACTGGCTATATGGACTGCCTACTGTAGATATAAATCTTGAAACTGGTGAAATCAGACTTGTAGATGGTAGAACCATTGATGAAGCTAGAAACCAAGCTTTAGATGAGCTCACCGCTATTCAATCTAAAATAAAACCAACATTAGGGATTATAGATAGTGCACAGAACTTTGATATACCTGGCTTAGCTGCTGGTATAGTTAATGTTACATCTGACTTAGTAACTACTGCGTTACCCGCAGCGGTTAGCTTTGGAGCATCTATTCCTATGCAAATGATTGGTCAAAGCTTCTACGATTATAATGAAGCCAAGGCTAAATCTAAAGGGATGACCATAAATGAGTTGTTAGATAAGGGTCAGGGTGATTACTCTGTCCCGTTAGCAACTGGTACGCTGGCATCTGCTATGGAATATGTTGGTCTGAAAGGTTTATCATCCGCTATAAACAGAAAGCTTGCTGGATATTCTGGACAAAGAATGGCAGCTCTTATGTTTTCTGACTATAACAAAGAAGGATTAACAGAGCTGAGCCAGTTAGGTATAGATGTTTACAACAGAGCTCTTGGTTCTGGAATGAGTAATAAAGATGCAGCTATTGCGGCTGCTGATGCTATGTTCTCAAAGCAAGGTCTTGAAGCTTATGCGGGAGGTCTTATTGGTTCTGCTACTGTTGGTACAGCTACTAGATTAGCTAAGACTGCACTTTCTCCTTTAAAAAGAAAGCAAGTTGATAATCTTGAGAATGAGAAAGACAATCTATACAAAGACCTTACAAATCAAAATATTCCAGAAGAAGCTAAAGCAGATATTGCTGAAGAGCTTTTAAATGTCAATGATAAGATAGACGATATTGTCAACGAAGATTCCGCTGTTTCTAGAAACATGACTGAAGAGTCTAAGTCCAGAATCGAAGAGTTGCAGAATAATATAACCAAGATTAATGAGTCTATGTCTGACGAGGGTGTTTCTGATACATCTAAGAAAGCTCTTCGTAGAAAGAAGAAAGAGTTCACAAAAGAATTAGATTCACTATTAAAAGAAGGAGAACAAAATGCCATTCAAGAGCAAACAGCAGGTGAAATTCCTATTCAGCCAGAAGCCGAAATTAGCGGAGAAGTGGCGCAAGGAGAACCCAAAGCAAAACCTAAAACGCCTACCGAAGGTATCGAAGAAAAAATAGCAAAAGGAGAAGTTGAAAATACCGAGTTTTCTATCGTTAAAGACAAATCTTTAGAGGGTCCTAATAAATGGGTTATAACCTCTGGTGATGAAACTTTGATTAATAGATTCTTAGAAGAGGGTAATGACCAAATTTGGGCTTCAAAAAAAGAGGCGCAAAACGCAATAAACGATTGGATTTCGTCTATAAAAGAGGCTAAGCCAGAAGTTTCGGCTACAGAGATATCTCTTGAAGAAGAAAAACCGCAAAGACAAAAAACCAGCCCAATTAAAAGCCGTATTGAATTTGATACTGGTGTTAAGAAGAAGCCTGTTAATATTGTTGTGGATGAAGTCAAAGCTCTTCGTTCTCAAATACTATTAGAAAGTAAAGCTGCTAAGCAAGCATTTGCTGAAGGTAAAAGAACCGTAAAAGAACAGGTAGCTGCACAGAATCAAATATTAAAAGCTGGGAGAGATGCTATTGGCGGATTAATTAAATCAGCTAAGTCTACAGTTTTTAAAGGAGCTCAGGTTAAGGGTTCTTTAGCTTACAGAATGCTCAACAGGGTAAATGCTGCTAAAACTCCATTGCAATTAGAAAGGGCACTGGATTACGTTCAGCGTTCAATATCTGATATAGATTACAACAATAAGCTAAATACTTCAGAAAAGCTATCTAAAGCTATTCAGTCTAAGTCTGGTAACTTGCCTATAAACTTGCAAGAGGCCTTCTCTGGATTGGCTAAATCCAGACCAAGACGCTCTGAAGACCTTGCCGATTTCAACAATATTTTATCGTCTGCAATAGGTGCTATTCAATCTAAGGGTCAGTTTGCTATCAATCAGGCTGAAATAGATAGGCTCACCGAAAGAATCAAGAAAAACAATCTGACGGATAAGATAGAGACACTATCTGCTATGTATCCAGAGTTAGGCGGTTACATATCTGACTCTGTACAAGATATGCAGAATGTTGTTGATTCTTACGATAAGATTAATGTAGATGAAGTATCTGAAGGAGCAATATCAAGAGCTGAAGAGAAAAGAGAAGCTCTAGAGTCTTTAACTCAAATATTGCAAGATGATATATCTGAGTACGACACAGAAGGCCTTACTGACTTGCAGAAAGAAATGGTTGAGGCTATGTCTAATATAGACTACACCGAACTAAGCGATAAGCAGCTCACCTTCTTAAACAACGCTATAAACAACTTGACAGAAAACGGAAGTTTTGATGGGGTTGGTCAATATATACTTAATGAGTACAGAATACAGAAAACCCTTAACCCAGCTTTTGTAGATAAGCTTAAGGGTTCTGTTGTTAAGTTAAATGGTATAGCAAAAGCTCTTGCTAAATTTAGAACCCTACCCACAAACTTAAAGGCGATAATGAAAACGTCTATGGACGCTGCAATGCTTCGCACTGCCGTAGGATTTGGTCAACATGAAAGAGCTTACACATCTTTCTTGAATAAGATGGACAACACGATGAATCAGATATCTGATTTGTCTAAGAAGTTGGGTATATATGATTCTTATGAGTCTGCCATTAAAATAGGTGTATTCAGTGATTTGCTTCAGCATAAAGAAGGATTAAGCGATGTTGATATCCAGAAAGAGTATGAAGGTCGTGTTTCTGCTTTAGCTAGAGGTTTAGTTAATGCTGAGACTATTATGTCTAAGTCTATTGACTACGCTGAAAATAACGGTGATAAGGTTAAAGCTGTTAGAGATATATTCGATAAGTATGTATCTAAAGCAGAGACTCCAGAGCAATTAAGAGAAATGCTCACCGATAACGAAGCTAAGTTCAGGGATGCTGTTCTTGCTAAGTTTGAAGAGATTAAGCCAGAGCTTCAAAATATATCTAAGGTATACAAGAATAAATCATTTGATAATATAGTAGGATACTTCCCTAGGATATATGTATACCCGCCAACAAAGATATCTTCCGATGAGTTGAGTAATGCTTCTCAGAGAATACTTGAAATGTCAACTGGAACTGGTAGACAAAATATGGATACCGATGTTTCTACCGCATTTGATGAGCGTCTACTTGAAAGAGGAGGCTTACCTAAAGATGCTATGGTTGACTATGATTTCCTTGGAGTATTCCAGAATGAATATAGAAAACAATTGTATGATGCTAAGACAATGGATTCGCGTTCATTGCTGGCGCAGTCATTGTCTTCTAAGAAACTAGAAGAAGCTCTTCAGGGAGATTTGGACATTAAGAGATTTGTTGAAAACTCATTTGACCAGCGCGTAAGAAACGAAAAGAGTGGCTTGTATTCATCAAATAAAGAAAAGCTATCAAGAGTTGCTTTGTCTGCTTTTGGTAATATAGGTAACAAGATTGCTCTAGGTGGTATATTGACTCCTTGGTTTAAGCAGACCATACCAGGTTTAGCTTCAGCCATGGTAAATACATCTGGTATAAGAAGCGGGAAGGCGGAGTTGAATCCAGTTGTAGATGCTGTGGTTACTATATCTGAGAATCCAGCTGCATTCAAGAAGTTTATTGAAAGCTCACCAGTATCTAGAAGACATAAACAGCAAGCTCAGTTTATTAGTGAGAGTATAATTAGCACCGAAGACTTCAGAAAGGTAAAAGACTATTGGGCAAGAAAAATAAAAGGATGGGATAAGTTTAGCGAAGAGGTATTCATGAAGTCTCTTAAACTTGGTGATATGACTGGTGCTGGTATTTCTTACTTGGCATACTATAAATACTATTTATTAAAGAATGGCTTACTTGCTAAGGATGCTGACTTTAATATGCAAGAGCATGCTTTAAACCCTAATAAGGAGGCTTTGGATTACGCTGAGCAGATGACATCTCAGACACTCAACATAAGCGCATCTGTAGATAAGGCAAGATTGCAAGTTCTAGGAGGTATTCTTCCGTTTATTTCATTCGCTGTTAACTCAATATCCAACGCGTCAATTAACCTTAGAAGATTAACTTCCGTGAATGGTGGTCTTTCTTTATCAGATAGGACTGATGCTGCTAAACAATTAGCTGCTAGGGTTGTCGAATCTGTGACAATCAACGCGATATCTGGTGGATTTAGAACATTATTTATTACCGTAGGAGCCACTGGCTTATCTGAGTTAGTTAAATCAATGGTTGCTGATGATGATGAGCAAAAAGAAATACTTGACCTGATACAAAAGTACGCAGATGAGTATATTGTTAAGACGTGGGAAAACGTTGGTAACTACATTACCAGTGATATATTGACTGGCCAGATTGCAGAAAATATTATAGGCCCTATTGTTGATACTGGTATAACTAGTTACGAAGAGCTATCCGCAGCTATAACAGGGGAAGATTACTCACAGCAACAAAAACCAGTACGTCCAGGTGAGGCGTTTAAGATTCTTGGTAAATACGGTATTGTGCTCTCCAAAGCAGAAGAGCTTAGACAGAACCTAACATCATTCATTGAATCGCAAAATGGATACTTCTTGCCTAGGAAGTACGGTTACATAGATATTAATGATAAGGTATCTATCAAAATGTCTAAGAGCAAAGAAAAAGCTCCAGACTGGGCTAAGTACGCGTACTTGTATGCAACTACATCTAACTTGTTATCATTGATAGGCGGTGGTTCATTTGCTGAAGCGTCTGCTATCTCTAGAAGATTGCCTGGTGTTGTAAAAAGAACCATCGTTGATGTGTATGGGAAAGACAATAACTTCCACAACAAGATAAAGAAAGATGATAGTTTGCCTTACTCTTACAGCAAGCTAGAAGACGAGCACGCTACAATAAACTATGCAAAAGTAGAATACTATTTAAATCCAGAGCAATTGAAGGAGTGGGGGAATTTCAGAAGAGAGTTCTTTAAGAAAAACTATAACAATGCTTTTAAAATAGGCCTTCAGGTGGAAAAGAATTTAAATCCGCTCCTTAGAAAAGAAGATAAACTAGATGCATTTGATTTTGTGGAGGAGCGCCTTGTTAAGGCAGCAAACACTTATGCTGAAAGAAGAATGATTTTAAAGTACAGAAAAGGCGATAAATTAATGTTAAATACCAAAGAAGATGTTAAGAAAAAGCTCAAAAAGTAATTCCATGGCTGGTAAGCACCCGTCCTACGATAAGCTAGGTATGTCAGAAGCTCGCCGCAAAAAGAAGATAGCTTACGACAAGGCATATCACGCTACAGAAGAAAGAAAGAAGTACAGAGCAGCCCTGAATAAGGCTAATAAAAAAGCTGGTACTTACGGCAATAAAGATGGCAAGGATATGAGCCACTCTAAATCTGGCAAGTTCTCCAAAGAATCGCAATCTAGCAATAGAGCGCGTAACGGTCAAAACGGAAAATCAACTAAGAAATAATAGTATCTTTGTAAAGATTATGAAACAGAAGTTATTATCAAGCAAGGTAGAGTCAATGCTCAATGAGCTTATCGGCGAAGAGCTTAAGGCTATGTACTTCTACATGGCTGTAGCTAACTGGTGCCAAGATGCTGGTTACTTAAAAGCATTTGGATTCTTCAGAGAAGAAAGTGCAGATGAGAAAGCTCACTCTGAAGTCTTGCAACAATATATCCTGGATATGGGATGCGTTCCTGACTTGATGGATATTGATGAGCCTGAGGCTGACTTTAATTCATTGACAGATGTTATCTACGCTGCTTATGAGATCGAGGTTGACCTAGGTAAGAAGTATGCTAAATTTG
>JACCDO011811773.1_pt1 | contig 30588 bp, 28 predicted proteins | sample 7446101 | NCBI WGS metagenome assembly JACCDO01 (sample SAMN15323440, study PRJNA562643) | freshwater metagenome | isolation source: river surface water | place: USA:Blue River Watershed | collected 2017-08-16
ACAACAAACCTGTGACTACGCCCGCTTGAGCAGCCCTGAGGGTGACCATGGTGGCCACTTTCCATCGCGGTGCGCCAAGGGCAAATGCAGCCTCGCGCAAACTCCCAGGAACAAGTCGCAACATGTTCTCGGTGGTGCGCACCACCACAGGAACCGCAATCAGGGACAAGGCCATGGTGCCCGCCCAGCCAGAAAAGTGGCCCACGTTAGCAACCAATACGGCATAAACGAACAAGCCCAACACAATGGAGGGCGCAGACAGCATGATGTCAGTGACAAAGCGCGTGATGCTGGCCACATGACTTTGATCGCCATATTCGGCAAGGTAAACGCCTGCAAAAATACCAATTGGCGTGCTGATGAGTGCGGTGAAACCGACCATCATGGCGCTGCCAACGATGGCATTGAGCAAGCCACCGCCATCGGTGCCTGGTGCGGGCGTGCTTTGGGTGAACATGTTGATGTCCACTGCAGAAATCCCATTCTTGAACAGGACTGCCAATATCCATAGCAAGACAAACAAACCCAAGCCCATGGCAATCATGGACAAAGTCAGGCCAATTCGATTGACCCATTGCCGCTTGCGATAAAGACTTGCGTTCATGTCTTGAACCCCTTGGCACGTTCAGATCGGATGATCAAGATCTTGGCTGCAGACAAAACCACAAAGGTAATGACAAAGAGAAGGAGGCCCAAGGCAAAGAGCGTTGAGATGTGAAAGTCTTGAGCCTCGCCAAATTCATTGGCCAAGGTCGATGCAATGGAAGTGCCCGGCGCGAACAGCGATGCCGCCAGTCGGTTGGAGTTGCCGATCACAAAGGTCACCGCCATGGTTTCGCCCAAGGCCCTGCCCAAGCCCAACATGATCCCGCCAATCACGCCTTTTTGCGTGTAGGGCAAAACAATGTGACGGACGACTTCCCAGGTGGTGCAACCTAAACCATAGGCCGACTCGCGCAAGACGGGAGGAACGATTTCAAACACGTCGCGCATGACCGCAGCCACAAATGGCAAGACCATGAAAGCCAGAATTAGGCCAGCAGCCAACATGCCGATGCCGTTCATGGCTCCACCAAAAAGTGGTCCGATCAGAGGCATCTGACCCAGCGTGGACTGCAAAGCGGGTTGTCCATATTCTGCAAACAGTGGGGCGAAAATGAACAAACCAAACATGCCATAAATGATGGAGGGGACGGCTGCTAGCAATTCAACAGCCACACCCAAGGGGCGGCGCAACCAGACGGGACAAGTTTCAGTGAGAAAGACCGCCACACCAAATGAAAGTGGCACAGCGATCAGCAGGGCGATGGCTGCGCTGATGAGCGTACCCACAATCGCGATGGCCGCACCAAATTCTTCGTTAGCAATGTCCCATTCGACGCGCCAAATGAATTCAAGGCCGAACTTTTGAAAAGTTGGCCATGAATTGATCACCAAAGAGATCAAGATGCCCATGAGCGCCACCAAAACCAGCAGCGAAAAAAGCATCGTGACCTTGTGAAAAAAGAAATCCTGAATCCGCTGGATGCGCGACACCGCCAGCAACTGAGCCTCATTACGTGAGGTGTTGTTGGCCAATTGGCTAAGTGGCGGTGTGCTCATCATGGATTGCGCAAGGGTAGGCGGATTCACGAAATCACTTGATCTGTGACCAGACCTTTTCGCGGATCTGCTTGGTCACGGCATCGGGCATTGGCACATAGTCCAGATCCGTGGCCAGCTTCTTGCCATTCTTGAAAGACCAGTCGAAAAACTTCACAACTTCGTCGGAAGCTTTTTTGTCGGCAGGATTGGTGTACAGCAGAATGAAAGAGGCCGTGGTGATGGGCCAGCTTTGCGCGCCCTTTTGGTTGACGATGGAGATGCCCATTCCAGGCACCGAGAACCAGTCAGCGCCGGCGGCAGCGGCTTCAAAAGTCTTGTCATCAGGGCTCACATACTTGCCGTCTTTGTTCCTGAGCTGCATGAAGGGCATGTTGTTCTTTTTGGTGTAAGCATATTCGACATAGCCCACTGCGCCTTTGACGCGCATCACATTGGCGGCCACACCTTCATTGCCCTTACCACCCACAGAAGAAGCAGCAGGCCATTTCACGGCAGCACCCTTACCTACTTTGTCTGCCCACTCTTTGCTTGCAGAGCTCAGGTAGTCGGTGAAGTTGAAGGTGGTTCCAGAGCCGTCAGCGCGGTGAACCACGGTGATGGCCAGATCAGGCAATTTGACGCCGGGGTTGAGCGCAGTGAGTTTGGGGTCATTCCACTTGCTGATGGTGCCCATGAAGACTTCGGCCAGGGCTTCGCCAGTGATTTTGAGGGCGCCGGGTGCAATACCTTCCAAGTTGAAAACAGGAACGGTACCGCCAATGATGGCCGGGAACTGAACCAGACCGTCCTTATTGAGATCGTCGCCGGAAAGGGGGGCATCGGTGGCACCGAAAGTCACGGTTTTGGCACGGATTTGCTTAACACCACCTGAAGAGCCGATGGATTGGTAATTCAAACCAATGCCCGTTTCCTTTTTGTAGGCCTCGGCCCACTTGGCGTAGATGGGGTAGGGAAAAGTTGCACCGGCACCGGTGATGTCTGCAGCGCCCGCTGGCAGACCGGCCGCCAGAGCTAGTGCACAGAACCAACGTTTGAAAATCGATGAAGTCATGGAATGTCCTCTAAGGTGAAGGATAGCGTTGCGCCTAAATCGCAACAGCCTCTACCCTAGCCTGTGTTTGTGACGGTTCCGTGACACTCGTGGTGCCGATGCTCCTGCAACGGGCCCCATTCAAGGGTTTAATAATGATCTAACGACTCGCCTGATGCAGGACCCTTAGTAATGCTTTTTTGGGCCTGATCAAGCACGCGCTTGACCACAGCCGCCGAAAAACCCCGGGCCAGCAAAAACCGCATTTGGCGGGCGCGCTCTTTGGGCTCCTTGGCGGGTTGGTCGAATTTGCGGGCCCACACCTCGCGGGCTCGGTCCAACTCGCTGTGCTCCAGGTCTTGGATCGCCGTCTGAATGGCCTGAACGCTCACCCCCTTGTCGATCAATTCTTGGCGCAAGCGCGCCGCACCAAGCTTGCCGGCGCGGCGGTTGAGGTGCGACTCGATCACGCGGTCTTCGCTGATGAAACCTTTGGCCGTGAGCTCATCGAGCACCTGGGCCAGATCGCCCTCTTGCTCTTCTAAGGGGCTCAGCTTGCGAACCAGCTCAGCGCGGGTGTGATCGCGCTGGCTGAGCAAGCGCAAGGCCCGCCCCTTCAAACTCACCGGTGTGGGGCTCAAGCCTCGTCGTCCTCGTCGAGGTGCAGCTCGTCATCGACCGGCGCATTGAGTGCGCGCACGCCCAGGACCTCGCGCACCTTGTTTTCGATTTCGGCGGCGAGTTGGGGGTTCTCGCGCAAGAACTCACGGGCGTTGTCGCGACCCTGGCCGATTTTTTCGCCGTTGTAGGCATACCAGGCACCGGACTTGTCGACGATGCGGGCATTCACCCCCATGTCGATGATTTCGCCCTCGCGAGAAATTCCCTCTCCAAACAGGATGTCGAATTCTGCAGTTTTGAAGGGCGGGGCGACTTTGTTCTTGACGACTTTGACTTTGGTCTCGTTGCCAATGGCCTCGTCGCCTTTTTTGATCGTGCCGGTGCGGCGAATGTCGATGCGAACCGAGGCGTAGAACTTGAGGGCATTGCCACCGGTGGTGGTTTCGGGGCTACCGAACATGACGCCGATCTTCATGCGGATCTGGTTGATGAAGATGACGGTGCAGTTGGTTTTCTTGATGGTGGCGGTGAGCTTGCGCAAGGCTTGGCTCATGAGTCGGGCCTGCAAGCCGGGCAGTGAGTCCCCCATGTCACCTTCGAGTTCGGCCTTGGGGGTGAGGGCGGCCACGGAGTCCACAACGATGAGGTCCACTGCGCCAGAGCGCACCAGGCTGTCCACGATTTCCAGCGCCTGTTCGCCGGTGTCGGGCTGGGAAATGAGCAAGTCCTGCAGGTTGACGCCCAACTTTTGCGCGTACTGCACATCGAGCGCGTGCTCGGCATCAACAAAGGCGCAGGTGCCGCTTAACTTTTGCATTTCGGAGATGACTTGCAGGGTCAGCGTGGTTTTGCCCGATGACTCAGGGCCGTAGATCTCGATCACCCGGCCGCGTGGCAAACCGCCAACGCCCAGCGCGATGTCCAGACCCAGCGAACCCGTTGAAACCACCTGAATGTCTTCGATGGCCTCGCCTTCGCCCAGGCGCATGATGGTGCCCTTGCCGAATTGTTTTTCGATCTGAGCCAGTGCGGCCTGCAAAGCCTTGGCTTTTTCATTGTTGGCGGTCTTGACTGCTGCGTCCATGGTGAAGTCCTTTTGAATCAGAGGGTTAGGAGAGGTTTTCAATTTGCACCCAGACAAAGACTGGATGAATGACCAGCACTTTACCGGGGAATAAAACGAAAACAAGATGTTTTATGGTCAGTTTGCCTTACCATTTAGACATGCCCGAACCTCTGACTCAGACCCCCAACCCCAACGCCCCTGCCGATTGGCGTGAAGTCCATTTGGGCCGATTGCTGGGCGAGGCCATGCGCCGCTTTGACGACCGGGTGCTCTACCTCATGGCTCACTCGGTTGACGTGCCACTGGCGCTGTCCAACCTGGCCGCACGCCGACAGGTGAGCGCAGCCCACGTCCACATCACGCGGCACTTGCCGCTGGAGGGCGCGCGGCTGACCGATCTCGCCGAAGCCGCTGGCATGAGCAAGCAAGCCATGGGCGATCTCGTCACTCAATGCGTGGCCTGGGGCTTGATCGAGCGCGAAGGCGACCCCGCAGACTCGCGCGCCAAACGCATCGTCTTCACACCCATGGGCCTGGCCTGGTTAGAGGCCTTCAAACGCGCAGTGGCCCAAGCCAGCACCGAATTCCAAGACGCCGTGGGGGATCAGGTGGCTTGGGTGATTCACATGGGGCTTGAAACCTACGTGCAAACCTGAATCCTTGCGACGCCTGAACGGGTTTGTTGCGCCAATCCATCGGTGACCAACAGGTGTTGAGGGGGTTCGGGTTTGAACGGTAAGAACAGCCCGAACCACAACCCTAGAATGACTTTTAAAAATGAGAATGGACGTCAGGCCCAAAGCCCCCGACGCCCCCACCAAGGACACCACCATGCGAATCCTGATTGCAGAAGATGACCAGGTCCTGGCCGACGGCTTGATGCGAACCTTGCGCGCTTCAGGTGCCGCAGTGGACCATGTGGCCACTGGCACTGAGGCCGATGCCGCCCTCATGACCTCGACCGAATTCGATTTGCTGATCCTCGATCTGGGCCTGCCCCGCATGCACGGGCTAGAGGTGCTCAAGCGTTTGCGCGATCGGGGCAACGATTTGCCGGTGCTCATCCTCACCGCCGCCGACAGCGTTGAAGAGCGCGTCAAAGGCCTGGATCTGGGCGCAGACGACTACATGGCCAAACCTTTTTCCTTGCAGGAGTTGGAAGCGCGGGTGCGTGCGCTCACCCGCCGCGGCATGGGCAGCTCCAGCAACACCATCAAGCACGGCCCGCTGGTGTACGACCAGACCGGGCGCGTGGCGACCATAGACGGCCGCATGGTCGAACTCTCGGCGCGCGAGCTGGGCTTGCTCGAAGTCTTGTTGCAACGTGCAGGCCGCTTGGTCAGCAAAGACCAGTTGGTTGAGCGCCTGTGCGAATGGGGCGAAGAGGTCAGCAACAACGCCATCGAGGTCTACATCCACCGCTTGCGCAAAAAAATTGAAAAGGGCCCCATCCGCATCGCCACGGTGCGCGGCCTGGGCTATTGCCTTGAAAAAATCCCCAGTTGATGGGTCTGCCCTCAGGGCCTGCAGTCTCGAATGAGTGAACCGTCGTCCAGCAAAGACCAGCGCTCCCTGTTTGGTGAGATCCTGGATTGGATGCTCACGCCTTTGTTGCTGGTTTGGCCTGTGAGTTTGGTGCTGACTTGGTTGGTCGCACAAAACATTGCGGGCAAGCCCTTTGACCGCGCCTTGGAATACAACGCCGTTGCTCTGGCCCAGTTGGTGCGCATCGACCAAGGAAAAGTCGTGCTCAACCTGCCTTCATCGGCGCGCGAAATCTTGCGCGCCGACGAGGTCGATCTGATTTACTTTCAGGTGCTGGGCAGCCGAGGTGAATTGCTCAGCGGGGAGCCCAACTTGCCCCTGCCCGATGAAAGCGAAGGCATGACGGTGGGCACGGTGCGGTTGCGCGACGACAGGCTCAACGGCAATTTGGTTCGAGTGGCCTACGTTTGGGTTCAGCCCGATCCGCTTTCGCCCACGCACAGCCTGGTGCAAGTGGCCGAGACCTTGGAAAAGCGCTCCGTGTTGGCCACGGAAATCATCAAGGGTGTGATGTTGCCGCAGTTTTTCATCTTGCCGCTGGCGGTATTGCTGGTCTGGCTGGCCTTGGTGCGCGGCATCAAGCCCTTGAGCCGCCTTGAGGCTCGCATCCGAAACCGCAAGCCCGATGACCTCAGTCCCTTGGACGATTCTCTGGTGCCCACCGAAGTCGCACCTTTGGTGGCCTCGATGAACGATTTGCTGGCCCGACTCAAAGACTCGATTGCCCACCAAAAACGATTTTTGGCCGATGCCGCCCATCAACTCAAAACCCCACTGGCGGGTTTGCGCATGCAGGCGGACTTGGCCCTGCGCGAATCGGCCAGCCCCGATGACCTCAAACAGTCTTTGCAGCACATTGGTCGCGCGAGCATGCGCGCCACGCGAACGGTCAATCAGTTGCTGGCCATGGCGCGTGCCGAAAGCGGCCTGCTGCTCCAAGGCATGCAAGCTTGCGACTTGGTGGATCTCGCCCAGGAGGTGATGCTTGACTGCCTGAACCAAGCCATGGATCACCACATCGATCTGGGCTATGAAGGACTGGAAACCGGCGCACCGCAAGCGCAGATGCTGGGCAACCCCACCTTGCTCAAGGAGCTGATCCGCAACTTGATTGAAAACGCCATTCACTACACGCCCTCGACGGCTGAGCGCCAAGGCGTGGTGACGGTGCGCACCGTGTGCGACCACATGGGCCAATGGGTCAGCTTGCAGGTGGAAGACAACGGCCTGGGCATTCCGGCCCAAGAGCGCGAAGCGATTTTTGAGCCTTTTTACCGGGCGCTGGGCAATCAGGTCGATGGCACGGGTTTGGGCCTACCGATTGTTCGGGAGATCGCGCACAAGCATGGCGGCAGCGTGCGGGTCGACGATGCGCACAGCGGTCAAAACCCGCCTGGTGCGCGATTCAGCGTGCGCTTCCCCATTGCCCAACACCGCCAGGCCACGCCCAGTGAACTTCAAGCCGGTTTGTAGAGGTTGAGCACCAAACGCTCGCGTTCGATCACACGCGCCACCGCGGGCTCTTGCGCCACGCGCTGAACAAAGGACCACAAGCTGGGATAGCCCTCGGGATTGATGCCTGCAATGGTGCCCCAGCGCAAAAGCGTCAAGACATAGGCATCCAAGGGGCCGATGTGATCGCCGGCCAGCCAAGGACGGCCTGAGCGCAAGGCTTCGTCCACTTTCTCCTGCAAGCGGGTGAGCTGTTGGGCGAACTGCGCCGTGGCCTTGGTTTTGATGCCAGCTTGTGCCGCTTCGTCATCGGTGAACTTGCCCGGCATGAAGACGTGCGTGAACGTGGCATGCATGGTGTTGTTCATCCAGGCCAGCAACTCAAGGGCATGGGTGCGCGCCAAACCTGACTTTGGCAAAAAACTTTTTTCGGGGAAAAGGGCGTCAAGGTGAAGCGCAATCGCCACGATTTGGGTGATGGGCTGACCATCTTGAACCAACACTGGCACCTGGCCGTTGGGGTTGAGCTTGAGGAATTCAGCTTCGCGATGCTCACCCTTGTGCAACTTGACCAAACGGGGTTCATAAGCATGGCCGCTGGCTTCGAGCATGACATGGGGAATGAAGGAACAAGCGCCGGGGCCAAAGTAAAGGGTGAGTTGCATGGATGTCTCCGTCGAGATGAAAAGGATCAGTGTGAGGGGGCAGAGGAGTTCGAAGCGGCGTCACCCGCAGACGTTTTGTTGGGCACCACAGTGATGGCATTGGCCCTGAGTTCGTGTTCAGCGCGCTCGGGTTCACGCGGTGTTTCATGGTGGAAAGGCATCCAGCTCGACCATCCCAGCATCCAGGCCGCCACAACCAAGTTGGCCGCCAAAAGCAACATCAGCACGATCCAGCGCAATGCCATCATTCACTTCCCCTTGAAGCATGTGGAGCCAGGGGCGCATTTCGCACCGACACTTCATCGCCGTGCACGACCACCTCGCCCTGCGGCGTGGCCAAGCGCAAAGCCCCTTGCTCATCCACACCCAAACCCATGCCCGATCGCCCATCGCTGAGCACCAGCGCTTGGCCCTTGAGCACATCGCGCGCATGGTAACGCGAACGCCACGGCAACCAGCCCTCTTGCTCGAACAAGGCCATGGCCTCGAAGAGGGAGGGCACCAACTCAGCCAAGCATTGCGGTGCGTTGCGCGCATCGCCCAGCTCGTTGAGCCCCACCGGCGGGGTGCGAAAAGCATCTGCACCCGGCGGGGTTTGAGGGCTTTTCAAGTTGAGGCCAATGCCCACCACAACGCGGCCACTCTCACGGTTGCTCATCGCGGTTTCAATGAGGATGCCCGCCAGCTTGCGCGGCCCGTTCGGGGTATCCAGCCATAAGTCGTTGGGCCACTTCAGGCCCACCCCCAATCGGCCATCCGGGTCCAGAGTTTGGGCCAGCACGGCGCCCACGACCAGCGATAAGCCTGACCAAGACTTGGGCTTCATGCTCATGCCCAAGGACATCATCAACCCATCGCCGGGCTGACCATGCCAGCTGCGCCCCATTCGGCCACGGCCTGCGGTTTGGTGTTCGGCGACCAACACGGTGGGAAGAAATTCGGGCCCTCGGGCACGGCGCATGAGCTCGGCATTGGTGGAATCGATTTGCGCCACCACCTCGACCGAAAACCCCGGCCAGCGCGGCGACAACCGCTGCCAGAGGTCTTCAGCTGGCCAGCGCAAGGTGAGCCCACTCATGGGCTCAGCCTTTTGATTTGGAACGACTGCGGGCTTTGTCCTTTTTGCCCTTCTTGGCCTTTTTGCCTTTTTTGTCCTTCTTGGCGGACTTGGGGCTCTTGAGGCCTTGGCTCAACATGGTGCCCCGACATTGGGCCGCGCCACACCAGCAAGGGTATTGCGCGCGTTCCTCTGCGGTGATGGGGCCGTCCAACACCAAGCCGTAGTTGTAGTTGAGCTCTTCACCAGCTCGGATGGACCGCAGGGCCTTGATGAACACGCGGCCCTCGATTTCGTCGGCCTCGCAGTTGGGGTCGCACGAGTGGTTGATCCAGCGCGAGGCATTGCCACCGTAAAGGGCATCGATGACATGGCCGTCATCGATGTGGAAATAAAACGTGTGGTTGGGGTCGCTGGGGTCGTGCGGATGGCGACGCAAGGCTTCTTTCCAGGTGATGACTTCACCCACGTACTCGATGATGGTGTCACCTTCGGCAATGGGCTTGAGGGCAAACACCCCTTTGCCGTGAACACCAGAGCGGCGAACCTGGATGCGCCGGGTGTCGGAGCGGGGGGTAGAAACAGAGGATTGCGAGTTCACCAAAAAACCTGCTAAGTTGAATTCATGTGCACGCGTGCGCGTGTGTGCGTGGGCGCGCGCGCGCATGCGCGTGAGGCCGCATTGTAGGCACAGCCCTTGAGGGCATGAATTGAACAAACGGAACACAACAATGAGCAAGACCTTGGTGATCGCCGAAAAGCCATCTGTAGCCCAAGACCTGGTGCGTGCACTCACGCCCACGAGCGGCAAGTTTGACAAGCACGACGATCATTTCGAAAACGACACCTATGTGATCACCAGCGCCGTGGGCCACTTGGTTGAAATCCAGGCACCCGAGGCCTATGACGTCAAGCGCGGCAAGTGGAGCTTTGCCCATTTGCCCGTTTTGCCGCCCCACTTTGACCTCAAGCCCGTGGAAAAGACCAAGTCGCGTTTGAATGCCGTGGTCAAGCAGGCCAAACGCAAAGACGTGAGCACCCTCATCAACGCCTGTGACGCGGGCCGAGAGGGTGAGCTCATCTTCAATCTGATCACGCAATACGCAGGCGGGGCCAAAGGGCTGGGCAAGCCCGTTCAGCGCTTGTGGCTGCAATCGATGACGCCTCAAGCCATCCGCGAGGGCTTTGATCACCTGCGCACTGAAAACGATATGGCGGGCTTGGCCGCTGCCGCGCGCAGTCGCTCCGAAGCCGATTGGCTGGTGGGCATCAATGGCACGCGCGCCTTCACCGCCTTCAATTCACGCGATGGGGGCTTTTTCCTGACCACGGTGGGCCGGGTTCAAACCCCCACGCTCAGCTTGGTGGTCGACCGCGAACAACTCATCCGCCAATTCGTGAGCCGACCCTATTGGGAAATCCACGCACGGTTTGCCTTGCCCCATGGCGAATACCCAGGCCGTTGGTTCAACCCCGAGCACCTCAAGTCGACCGATGACGCCGAGCTCAAAGAAGAACGGCTCTGGACCCTGGATGAGGCACAAGCGATTGCCCAAGCGGTGCGCCAGCAAACCGCCAGCGTGAGCGAAGAGAGCAAGCCCAGCAACAAAGGCTCGCCGGGCTTGTTGGACCTCACCACTTTGCAGCGTGAGGCCAACAACCGATTTGGTTTCTCGGCCAAGACCACGCTGGCTCTGGCCCAAAGCCTGTATGAAAAACACAAAGCCCTGACCTACCCCAGAACCGATTCGCGCCACTTGCCCGAGGACTACCTCGCCACCGTGACGCAGACCATAGCCAACTTGGCCAAGTCGGGTTACGACCTCATTCGGCCTCACGCCAAGGAAGCGCTGGACCAAGGCTATGTCAAACCCAGCAAAAAGATTTTCGACGGCAGCAAAGTGCGGGACCACTTCGCCATCATCCCCACCGACCAAGTGCCCAGCGGTTTGAGTGAAGCCGAGTTCAAGCTCTACGACTTTGTGGTCAAACGCTTTTTGGCTGCATTTTTCCCGCCCGCTCAATTCCTGGACACCACACGGATCAGCAAGGTCCAGGCGCTGGGCAAAGCCCAACACTTCAAAACCACGGGGCGGGTGCTCAAAGAAGCGGGCTGGATGCGGGTCTACGGCAAGAACGCCGAGGCTGAAGACAGCGAAGACCAAGAAAAAGCCCTCACGCCTTTGAATGGGGCCACGCAATCTCAAGTCAGCACGTGTGAGCTCAAAGCACTCCACACCCGCCCGCCCGCGCGCTACACCGAAGCGACCTTGTTGGGCGCGATGGAAGGCGCAGGCAAGCAAGTCGAGGACGAAGAGTTGCGCGAGGCCATGTCGGACAAAGGCCTGGGCACGCCTGCAACCCGTGCCGCCATCATCGAAGGCCTGCTGAGCGAAAAGTACATGTTGCGCGACAACAAGGAGCTCATCCCCACCGCCAAAGCCTTTCAGCTCATGACCTTGTTGCGTGGTCTGGAGGTGGAAGAACTGACCCGGGCCGACCTCACCGGCGAATGGGAACACAAGCTCTCGCTCATGGAAAAAGGACAGCTCTCGCGCGAGGCCTTCATGCGCGAGATCCAAGCCATGACCGAGCACATCGTCAAAAAGGCCAAGGAATACGACCGCGACACCGTGCCCGGCGACTACGCCACCTTGAGCGCACCCTGCCCCAATTGCGGCGGCGTCGTCAAAGAAAACTACCGCCGTTATGCCTGCACGGGCGCCAAAGGCGAAGGCGAAGGCTGTGGCTTTTCGTTTGGCAAGACGCCGGGCGGGCGCACATTCGAGCTGGCTGAAGTCGAGCAATTCCTGCGCGACAAACACGTGGGCCCACTTGAGGGTTTCCGCTCCAAAGCGGGCTGGCCCTTCACGGCCGAGCTGGCCCTCAAGTTCGACGACGAGATCAAGAACTGGAAGCTGGAGTTCGATTTCGGCGATGCCGCCGATTCGGCCCAAACCGGCGAGCTGGTCGACCTCAGCGAATCGCCCGCATTGGGTCAATGCCCGCGTTGCGGCGCATCGGTGCATGCCCATGGCAGCAATTACGTGTGTTCAAAAAGCGTTCCCACCCACGAGCAAGCCACGCCCAGTTGCAGCTTCAAGAGCGGTCGGATCATCTTGCAGCAAGCCATTGAGGTCGAGCAAATGAAAAAGCTCCTCGGCGAAGGCAAAACCGACTTGTTGGAGAAGTTCATTTCCATGCGCACGCGACGCGCCTTCAAGGCGCGGCTGAAATGGGATGCAGAGGCGGACAAGGTGGTGTTCGAATTCGAGCCCAGCAAGTACCCCCGCAAGACCCCCGCGAAATCGGCCACAGCAGCCGCGGTCAAAACCCCGGCCAAAACCAGCGCGAAAACCGCATCCCGTTCAGCTGCTGCGGGAAAGGCCGCCAAATCCGCCATGGCCTCCAAGACCGCCAAGGCCAAAGCGCCATCCAAAGCCCGCAGCGCCAACAAAAAGCCAAGCGCTGCCCTTGCTGCGGTGATTGGCGAGGCACCGACCAACCGGACCGAGGTCATGAAGCAGCTGTGGGACTACATCAAGGCGCAAGGCCTGCAAGACCCCAAAGACAAGCGACAAATCTTGGCCGATGCCAAGCTGCAAGCCGTACTGGGCAAACCCAAGGTAGGGATGTTCGAGTTGGCCGGGTTGATCGGCCCGCACCTGCTGGATGCCTGAGACGCTTGATGTTCGGTTCTGTTCAATCGCCCTGATCGCCCTGATCGATCTAATCGCCCGACAGCGCGCTCAGCTGGTGCGCGGGCAATTCAATGGGGTGGCCGTGCGGAGTGGCCAGCGCCGCGTCTTCCCAAGCGTGAGCCAGGGCTTGGAGTTGGTCGCCACGGGCCAAGCCTTTGTCCTGAATGATGCGCTCCAAGGCCGCCAACCAATGGTGGTAGTAATCGGAGCCATCGTCAGCCGAACCTTGGGCACGCGCACGCTCTATGCATGACGACAAGGCCTCAGCCCATTCGGGCCAGGTGAAATGGCCTTGCCGGTGCAAAGCAACAGTGGTGGCAAAGGCCTGAGCCTGCCAGGGCTCGGCAAAGACGGGGCCATCGTTCAGGGCTGGCGGGCTGGCCAAGGCTTTACAGTGTGCCGACATCTCGGCCAGGGTCGCTTGCAATTCGTGGGGCAGGGTCATGGGTCTTGCCCTTCAATCGAGTTTGAGCAAATGCACTTGCCACAAGTCGAGGTTGACGGTGGCGTGGGGATCGGCCGATTCACCCCACAGCGTTTGCGCTTCAAAACGGACCGAGTAAAGCCAGTCGGCCATTTCGGGGGTTTTGGGTTCTTGCAGGCCCCGGTGGGCATTGGCATCGGCCAGCACATGGTGGCCTTGAATGCGTTCGATCACGCCCACACGCCCTCGTGCATAGCGGGGCAATCGGGTGTGGGTGCTGGGGTGCATCTCGCGGGTGCGAACGCGCTCGCCCACGGCAAAGGCGGGTGGCAGCGCCGGTTCGCGCTCCACGCTGGTGCCCTTGGCCAGCACGGCGTCCACATCGGCAGCACGCAGCACTCGGGGCACGGCAAGCCCCGGCGTTTTGAGTTCACCGCTGTCCCACTCCTCTGCGGTGGCCAAGCCCCGTGCCAACATCAGCCGCTTGAGGCCCGCCAGCCAAATCTCGTAATAGCTGGAGCTCAGGTATTGGGCCGGCGGCAGCGACTCCCGCGCATGTCGGGCTTCGTCCAAAGTCCACGCCCCACAAGCGCCCATGGCCAGCGTCACCGCGAGTGCTTGGCGCTCCCACGGCGCATGAAAAATCGGCTCGTCCACCTCTGGCCGCACCGGACCAAAGCCTTGCAAGCCACCCAGGTCGTGAACGCTGTTCATGGCTGGCCCTCTTTGAGGCGAGCGGCTTGCTCAGGTGTCAGCGCAAGTCCGGTTCCGATCATGCTGTTGCGGGTGACCAAGTCGGCCAGTTGCTCGGCGCTCCATGTCTCGGTGCCCTCGGGCCTGCGGGGGATCACCAAGTACCGCATTTCGGCGGTGGAATCCCAGACCCGGATTCGCAGATGCGCCGGCAGTTCAAGCCCAAAGTCGGCCAAAACGCCCCTGGGGTCGATCACCACGCGGCTGCGGTAGGGCGCACTTTTGTACCAGACCGGGGGCAAGCCCAACACCGGCCAGGGGTAGCAACTGCACAAGGTGCACACCACCACATGGTGTTCCTGCTCGGTGTTGAAGAGCGCTTGCATGTGCTCGCCCTGCCGCCCTTGATGGCCCAGCGAGGCGATGGCAGCGGTGGCGTCATCGGCCAGCCAGCGGGCGTAATCAGGTTCAGTCCAGGCCTTGGCCACAACGCGTGCGCCATTGCGGGGGCCCACTTCAGTTTCATAGGTTTCGATGATGCGATCCAAGGCCGCAGGATCCAAATAGCCCTTGGCGACCAAGAGGCTTTGCAAAGCCCGAACACGGGCCTCTTGCTCGCTCAAGTGGCTGTGGTCATCGTGGTCATGGTCGTGATCGTGGTCATGAGATTTGCCATGACCCTGTTGAGAGGAGGGATGCATGGGGACATCTTAAGCAGGAGGGCCGGCGCATACAATGCCTGGCTTGATTTCCGTGGCTGCTTTTGCCACCTCACCCACCTTTATCCCAAGGAGCCCGTGTGTTGATCTCCAACGCTTATGCCCAAGCCGCAGCCGGCGCCGATGCAGGCAACCCTTTGTTGAGCATGTTGCCTTTGCTGCTCATGTTTGCCGTGTTGTACTTTGTGATGATCCGGCCCCAGATGAAGCGCCAAAAAGAAACCCGAGCCATGCTCGAAGCCCTCTCCAAGGGCGACGAAGTCGCCACAGCAGGCGGCCTGCTTGGCAAGATCACACAGATGGGCGACAGCTACTTGCACCTTGAAATTGCCAGTGGCGTTGAAATCGTGGTTCAGCGCAATGCGGTGATCCAGGTTTTGCCCAAAGGCACCATCAAGTGATGCCCTCCCTCAAGGGTGGCGCGGTTGGCGCACCCCTTGAGTCCCATCGGTCTTTCTTCGCCTATTAGGCGCATCCGGCATGAATCGCTACGCCTTCTGGAAATACATCGTCATCGCGGTGGCTCTGATCATCGGTGGCCTATACACCTTGCCCAATTTTTTTGGCGAAGCCCCCGCTGTGCAGGTTTCACCGGGCAAATCCACAGTCAAGATCGATACAGCCACTCAAGCCAAAGTGGAATCGGCTTTGCAAACTGCAGGCATCGCCATTGAGGCCATGAGCCTTGAGAGCGCTTCGCTCAAAGTGCGGCTGGCCAGCACCGATGCTCAGATCAAGGCCAAAGACGCGATCCAGGGAGCCCTCAATCCCAATGCCCAAGACCCGGCTTATGTGGTGGCACTCAACCTCATTCCTCGCACGCCGGGCTGGCTGAGTGCCTTGCACGCAGCGCCCATGTACTTGGGCCTGGACTTGCGCGGTGGCGTGCATTTCATGCTACAGGTGGACATGGGCGCAGCCCTCACCCAACGGATTGAAGCCATGACGGGTGATTTGCGATCCACCTTGCGCGACAAAAACCTGCGCCATGCGGGCATCTCTCGCAGCCAGCAAGAGATCGAAATCCGCTTCCGTGACAGCGCAACGCAACAGGCCGCCTCCGAGGTGATCCGCGCCCAGTTTCCAGATCTTTTGCTCACGCCCGGCCTCCAGGGCAGCGACCCTGTTTTGCGCGCCTTGCTCAAGCCGCCTGCCGCGCTCAAGGTGCAAGAGCAAGCACTCAAACAAAACATCACCACCTTGCACAACCGGATCAATGAACTTGGCGTGGCCGAGCCAGTGATTCAGCAGCAAGGCCTGGATCGCATCGTGGTTCAACTGCCCGGCGTTCAAGACACGGCCAAAGCAAAAGACATTCTTGGCCGAACGGCCACGCTGGAGTTGCGCTTGGTTGACGAATCTGCAGAAGGCCGTAGTGCAGAAATCGGCTCAGGCCCAGTGCCTTTTGGCTCCGAGCGTTACTTGGACCGCAACGGCCAACCGGTGGTGGTGCGCAAGCAAGTCTTGCTCACCGGCGATAACCTCACCGACGCCCAGCCTGGCTTTGACAACCAGACCCAGGAGCCTGCGGTTCACCTCACGCTGGCCTCCAAGGGCGCGCGCATCTTCAAAGACATCACCCGCGAAAACATCAACAAACGGATGGCCGTCTTGCTGTTTGAAAAAGGCAAGGGCGAAGTGGTGACCGCACCGGTGATCCGATCGGAAATCGGTGGCGGCAGGGTTCAGATTTCTGGCCGAATGACCACGGTCGAAGCCGCAGACACCGCATTGCTGCTGCGCGCTGGCGCTTTGGCCGCTCCCATGGAAATCATTGAGGAGCGCACCATTGGCCCCAGCCTGGGCGCAGAGAACATTGCCATGGGCTTTTCCAGCGTGACCTGGGGCTTTGTGGCGGTGGCCGCATTCATGTGCGTCTACTACATGCTCTTTGGGCTTTTCTCGTCGCTGGCGCTGGCCGTCAACCTCATGCTGCTCGTGGCCATCTTGTCCATGATGCAAGCCACGCTCACTTTGCCGGGCATGGCCGCCATGGCGCTGGTGCTGGGCATGGCCATTGACTCCAACGTGCTGATCAACGAGCGCATCCGCGAGGAACTTCGCAATGGGGCAGCGCCACAGACTGCCATCCACCAGGGCTATGAGCGCGCCTGGGCCACGATTCTTGACTCCAACGTCACCACCCTGATTGCCGGACTGGCCTTGCTGGCCTTTGGCTCGGGGCCGGTTCGCGGCTTTGCCGTGGTGCACTGTTTGGGCATTCTCACCAGCATGTTCTCGGCCGTGTTCTTCTCACGCGGCATCGTCAACCTCTGGTATGGACGACAAAAGCGCCTCAAAACTGTGTCGATTGGCACAGTGTGGCGCGCGGAGGCTTGAGCCATGGAATTTTTCCGGATTCGCAAAGACATCCCCTTCATGCGCCATGCGCTGGTGTTCAACGTCATCTCGTTCGTCACCTTCTTGGCTGCGGTCTTTTTCCTCTTCAGCCGTGGCTTGCACTTGTCGGTGGAATTCACCGGCGGCACGCTGATGGAAGTGAGCTATTCAAAGCCCGCTGAACTCGATCCGCTCAGAGAAGGCATCAAAGGATTGGGCTATGTGGATGTCGTGGTGCAAAACTTCGGCTCAGCCCGCGATGTGATGATTCGCCTGCCTTCGATCAAAGGTCAATCCTCAGCGCAGCAAAGCGAGCAAGTGATGGCCTTGGTTCGCAGCCAAGACCCTGCGGCTGAGCTCAGGCGCACCGAATTCGTGGGCCCGCAAGTGGGCGACGAACTCGCCACCAACGGCCTCAAGGCGCTGGCCTTTGTGGTGGTGGGCATCATGATTTATCTGGCCATCCGATTCGAATGGAAATACGCAGTGGCGGGCATCATCGCCAACTTGCACGACGTGATCATCATTCTGGGCTTTTTTGCGTTTTTCCAGTGGGAATTTTCTCTGGCCGTGTTGGCCGCCGTGCTGGCGGTCTTGGGCTATTCGGTCAACGAATCCGTGGTGATCTTTGACCGAGTGCGCGAGAACTTCAAGCGCTTTCGCAAGATGGAGACGGTCGACATCATCAACAACGCGATCACCGCCACCATCAGCCGAACCATCATCACCCATGGCAGCACGCAGTTGGTGGTGTTGTCCATGCTGGTGTTTGGTGGGCCTACCCTGCACTACTTCGCCATGGCGCTGACCATTGGCATTTTGTTTGGCATTTATTCGTCGGTGTTTGTGGCTGCTGCGATTGCCATGTGGCTGGGCATCACCCGCGAAGATTTGATCAAATCCGCGGTTCGCAAAGACAACGACCCGGATGATCCCAACTCAGGCGCTGTGGTTTAAAGCCTCAACTCAGTGCGGCACCCGCATCGGGTCGTCGCAAAGCTCATCAAGGATGAGCGCGTCGGGTTCGACGCCAAAACCCCAATAAACCATCAAGGCAATGATCTTCAGCTCATCCAAGCTGATGGGTTGGTTGCTTGCAGCCATGGCCCTGTCGATCATGGTCTCACGCAGACCCGCAGATAGCTTGCCAGCGGACTCAAGGAAATGCAAAAAACCAAGGCCTTCAGCGCCCAGGTGTTGCTGCTCTTGAGGCGTGAAGACCCTGAGGCTGTCGGCCTGCGGCGCACTCAACAAAGGCGCGATGGTGGCGGGGTCTGCGGCAATGGGTTCGTCTTGGGGCAGCGCAATGGGCTGGAAGGCATCGGCTGCGAGGCTCAGTCCCGCAAGCCAGTCGAGGGCCTGTTCGATGTCGTCGGATTCAAACCCAGCCGCACTGAGCTTGCGACCCAACTGTGGCAATTCGGGGCAGCTGTCGCCGCGCCAGAAATGCTCGTAGACGTAGACAAGGACCTCGAACATGGAAACACAATATAACGGCTTTTTGTTGCTTGTGTGAGCGGCCAGATCAAGCACCGGGTAATTGCCGATGCAGCCAGATGAATCGACCCGCTGGCAACTCGCTCACCCAGCCTTGCAATTGCCACTCCAACAACACCGCGACGAGTTCATGCGCGCTCATGCCCGTGGCCAAGGCCAAGCCATCCAAGTCGATGGGCGACTGCAAATGCGGCTTGAGCCCCCAAGGGTCAACAAGGGCTTGAGACCCGTCTGGCGAGGCTTCAAGCCCCGTACGGCCTGAACCCGGTGTCTCCAGTTGCCCTGACCAAGCGCTGGGCTGCATGACCTGCAAGATGTCGTCTGTGCCTTCGACCAAAGTGGCGCCCTGCCGCAACAGCGCATGACAGCCTTTAGACAGGGGCGAGTGAATGCTGCCCGGCACCGCAAAGACCTCTTTGCCCATGTCAAGCGCCATGTAGGCCGTGATCAAAGAACCCGATCCCATGGCCGCTTCGATCACCAAGACCCCATCAACGCTGGCCGCAATGAGCCGGTTGCGCTGCGGAAAGTGATGCGCCATGGCGGGGCTGCCCAAAGGGTATTCGCTCACCAAAACCCCACGCTCGGACACTTGATGGGCCAAGGCTTGGTGCCGCCTCGGATAAACCCGGTCGACCCCAGTGCCCACAAAGGCCACGGTGCTCAAACCTTTGTGCGGTGGGCCTTGCAATGCACCTTCGTGGGCAGCGCCATCGATGCCCAGGGCCAAGCCTGAAACAATGCTGACGCCCAAGGCGCTCAGGCTGCGCGCCATTTCTCGGGCATGGATCAAGCCCTGCGGCGTGGGATTGCGGCTGCCCACAATGGCCAGCGCCGGCCTTTGCCAAACTTGGTCATCGCCCCATTGGGCAACGCCTTGGCCTTGCACCCAAACGGTTTGCGGGGGTTTGTCCAGACTGAGCCAGCGGCTGGGGTATGCCGGATGATCGAGGCCCCACACCGCACGGTGCTGGGCTTGGGCCTGCAACCAGGCCGTGTCGGAAGGGTTGACGGTTTGCATGGGCTCATAGCCTATTGAGCCCAATCCACATGGGGCCTAGTTACCGTCAATTTGTCAGCGAGTGACACTGGGCAATAATTCGTCCATGGCATTGCTTCCCATTCTTTGTTATCCCGACGAACGCTTGCACACCGTGGCCAAACCCGTGGCGGTGGTGGACGATCGCATCCGCCGCCAAATCGACGACATGCTTGAAACCATGTACGACGCCAAGGGCGTAGGGCTTGCGGCCACCCAAGTGGATTTCCATGAACGCCTCATCGTGATGGATGTGTCTGAAGAGCGCGATCAACCGATTGTGCTCATCAACCCCAGCATCGAATGGGCGAGCACCGAACCTTTTGAGTGGGAAGAGGGGTGTTTGTCGGTGCCCGGCGTTTACGACACCGTCAAACGCGCTGAGCGGGTTCGTGTGAGCGCGCTGGACCGCGAGGGCAAACCCTTCACGCTCGAAGCCGAGGGCCTCATGGCGGTGTGCATCCAACATGAAATGGATCACCTCATGGGCAAGGTCTTTGTCGAATACTTGTCTTTGCTCAAGCGCAATCGCATCCGCTCCAAAATGATCAAGGCACGACGTGAGCGAGAGCGCGAACACGACGGCGAAGCCTGATCATGGCAGCGCAGCGACGCCGCCTGGCCTTTGCAGGTACGCCAGAATTTGCTGCCACCGCCTTGCAAGCCCTGATCGATGCGGGGCACGACATCGCACTGGTGCTGACCCAACCTGAGCGCCCGGCAGGCAGAGGCCTACAGCTTCAAGCCTCGGCGGTCAAGCAACTGGCCTTGTCGCATGGACTGCCGATTGCCCAACCCACCAGCCTCAAGCTCGATGGCCGTTATCCCGATGAAGCCGCAGCGGCTCAGCAGGCATTGCTCGCCGCTGAGCCAGAGTTGATGGTGGTTGTGGCCTATGGCTTGATCCTTCCTCAATGGGTGTTGCGCCTGCCCCCCATGGGCTGCCTCAACATTCATGCCTCTTTGTTGCCCCGTTGGCGCGGCGCTGCCCCCATTCAGCGCGCGATCGAAGCGGGCGATGCGCAATCCGGCGTGTGCATCATGCAAATGGATGAGGGCTTGGACACTGGGGATGTGAGGCATCGCGTCGTGGTGCCCATCGCCGCCACCGACTCAGCAAGCGCCTTGCACGATCGCCTCGCCCTCGCAGGTGCAAAAGCCATTGTTCACACCCTGTCGCATTGGGAGGAGTGCCCACGTGAAGCGCAAGCCCTTGAGGGCGTGAACTATGCGCACAAGATTGACAAAGCAGAGGCCCACATCGATTGGACCTTGCCCGCCGAGGTGATTGAACGCCGCATCCGAGCCTTTGATCCTTTTCCAGGATGTCAAACCAGCTGGGGGGGCGAACGCCACAAAATTTGGCGCGCCCAAGTGTTGAGCGGCGATTCATCTGTTGCACCTGCTCTTTCCTCTGAACGATCTGCGTCAACCTATGGCCCTGCTGGACGCCTGTTGGGCATCTCGGCAGAGGGCATCGACGTGGCCTGTGGCAGCGGTTGCCTTCGGATTCTTGAGTTGCAACGATCAGGGGGCAAACGCCTTGGCGTTCAAGCATTTTTGAATGGCACCAGTTTGCGACCAGGCCTCTTGGCCGATCAGTGATCGCAGCGTCTCGGTGACGAAAAGCCCAAAGGATCAGGCTCAGTCCGATGGCGACTTTCGCCTGGAGCCTGTGGGCTGAGCTTGATCCCTTGGGCCACCCAGCGCAATTTCACTGGTGCTGTTCTGGGCAACTTCAATTCGGCTACATCATGAAAGGCCATGACCAACCGCAGGCTTCCCGAACAACAAGCTTGGCGTCAAGTCTTGGTTATAGACTCCCGGCTTTTCTGAGACCGCCCAAACTGGAGAATCCATGAACATCATTCGACTCGCAGACCTTGCCCAATCTGGCGCCCTCAAAGGCAAGCGGGTATTCATACGAGCCGACCTCAATGTGCCCATGGACGATGCCGGTCACATCACCGAAGACACCCGCATTCGCGCCAGCGTGCCAGGCATCCGCATGGCCCTGGATGCCGGCGCTGCTGTCATGGTCACCAGCCACCTGGGGCGCCCCACTGAAGGCGAATTCAAGCCCGAAGATTCTCTGACGCCTGTGGCCCACCGATTGAGCGAATTGCTGGGCCAACCCGTGGCCCTCAAAGCCAACTGGGTTGATGGGGTCGATGTCGCACCAGGTCATGTCGTGATGCTGGAGAACTGTCGCGTCAACCCGGGCGAAAAGAAAAACAGCGAAGCGCTGTCCCGACAAATGGCCGCTTTGTGCGACGTCTACGTCAACGATGCATTTGGCACCGCCCATCGCGCCGAAGCCACCACCCACGGCATGGCGCGTTTTGCACCCACCGCCTGCGCTGGGCCTTTGTTGTCAGCCGAGATTGATGCCATCACCCAGGCCTTGGCAGCCCCCAAGCGCCCCTTGGTGGCCATTGTTGCGGGCTCCAAAGTCAGCACCAAGCTCACCATTCTTCAATCGCTGGCCAACAAAGTGGACCAGCTCATTGTCGGCGGCGGCATTGCCAACACCTTCATGCTCGCCAGTGGCTTGCCCATCGGAAAAAGCCTGGCCGAAACCGATTTGGTCGAAGAAGCCCGCGCAGTCATGAGCGCCATGAATGCACGCGGCGCGGCCGTGCCCATTCCCACCGATGTGGTCACCGCAAAATCGTTTTCTGCCGACGCACCTGCCACCGTGAAGTCGGCAAGCGAAGTGGCCGACGATGATTTGATCCTCGACATCGGCCCAGAAACCGCTCAAGCTTTGGCCCGACAACTTGCACAAGCTGGCACCATTGTTTGGAACGGCCCAGTTGGTGTGTTCGAGATGGCGCCTTTTGAACAAGGCACACGCACCTTGGCCATGGCGATTGCCCAATCCAAGGCCTTTAGCATCGCGGGCGGCGGCGACACGCTGGCTGCCATTGCCAAGTACGGCATCGAGTCGCAAATCGGCTACATCTCTACCGGTGGAGGTGCATTTTTGGAAGTACTGGAAGGCAAAACCTTGCCTGCATTTGAAATTCTCATGGCACGCGCCAAGGACGCTTGATGCTGCCGTGGGCACAAAAAAGCGACCTCGATGGTCGCTTTTTTTATGTGCCTGTTGGGCTTTGGATTTGAAGGCTTGGCTTAGGCGGCGTTCATCCAGTAACCGGCATTGAAGGGGCTGCTCATGCGCAAGGCCAGAGGAGAAACGTCCAGAAGCTTGTCGGTGGGCATGCGCTCGGCTTCGACTTCAATTTGGGCTTCATCCACGGGGCGGACCAAACCGGCTTGGGGGGCAATCGCCACCGAGAAAGAGTAGAAGCAACGGAATGCGATTTTGCGATCGGCCCAGTAGTCTGCGGCTTCACGGAAGAGGTCAAGCAATTGCTCGCGGGCTTCTTTGTCGAATTTGACATGGGCGGGCACGTGCTCAAGAACCAACACAAACCCAGGCTGCGATCCCGATTTGTAAAGCACGTCGGTCATGCTGTCGTAGAGCGAATCAAAGTTTTTGGTGGCCGTGATGGGGAACGTGAACTGCTTGGCGATCAGGTCCAACACGTCTTGCTTGCTCTGGGCGGCGGCCAAGTTTGCATACAAAAAGTGGTGGCCAAGGCCAGTGGCGGCGTCTTGCAAGTCGGACACGCGGAAAGCGCGAATCGACTGAACGATGTTGTTTTTGATGTGACGAAGTGGCGCATCCATCTCCGTGATTCCTTGACTGTTCGTTGAATTGCAGGATCGGGTTAACCCGAAACGGTAAAACCCGGATTCTGACGACAAGTCCGAAAAAAATCAAGATTTAGCGGGGAAAGCCCTCAAAAAGCCCAATTTCGCACCATTCTGGTGCAAATTAGCGTGTGGCATTCGCGTCAGCTACGGTCAAAGCGGTCATGTTGACCACGCGCCGGACCGTGGCACTGGCTGTCAAAACGTGAACTGGCTTGGCCGAACCCAGCAAGATGGGCCCAATGGCGATGCCTTGGCCTGCCGCTGTTTTGAGCAAGTTGTAAGAAATATTGGCCGAGTCCAGGTCGGGGAAGACCAACAAGTTGGCGTCCCCCATCAAAGTGGAGTTGGGCATCATCCGCGTGCGCGCGACCGAATCGAGCGCCACATCGCCATGCATCTCGCCATCGATTTCGAGCCAAGGCGCTTGCTGCTGAATCAAGGCCAGGGTCTTGCGCATCTTGACGGCAGATTCGTTCTGATGACTGCCAAAGTTGGAGCTTGATAACAAAGCAGCCATGGGCCGAATGCCAAAACGTCGGACTTCTTCAGCCGCCATGATGGTGATTTGGGCCAGCTCCTCAGCGCTGGGGTTTTGATTGACATGGGTGTCGACCAAAAACACCTGGCGGTTGGGAAGTATCAGGCCATTCATGCAGGCATAGGTGCTGGCACCTGGCCTGTAACCAATCACCGGACGAATGAAATCCAGGTGCACATTGGGTGTGCTCCAGGTTCCACAAATCATGCCATCGACATGGCCTTTGTGCAGCAGCATGGTGCCAATGAGGGAGAGGCGGCGGCGCATCTCGATTTTGGCGAGTTGCTCAGTGACGCCTTGTCGCTCCATGATGCGATGGTAGGTTTGCCAGAAATCACGATACCGGGGATCGTTTTCCACATTCACAACCTCGAAGTCCACGCCCTCGCGCAAGCGCAAGCCAAAGCGCTCGATGCGTTGAGCAATCACAGCTGGACGACCGATCAGGGTGGGTCGGGCCAGCCCCTCGTCCACCACGATTTGCACCGCACGCAAGACGCGCTCGTCCTCGCCCTCGGCGTAGGCCACTTTATTGCGCGTGGCTTTTTTGGCAGCAGAGTAGATGGGCTTCATCACCGAGCCCGAGGCATACACCAGCGATTGCAAGCGATCGCGGTAAGCGTCCATGTCGGCGATGGGACGGCGGGCCACGCCGCTGTCGATGGCGGCCTGCGCCACAGCAGGCGCAATCTTGACCATCAGGCGCGGATCAAAGGGCTTGGGAATCAGGTACTCGGGGCCAAATGTGAGTTGCTCGCCCGAATACGCTGCGGCCACCACTTCGTTTTGTTCGGCCTGCGCCAATTCGGCAATCGCTTGCACCGCAGCGATCTCCATCTCAGACGTGATGGTTGAGGCACCGGCATCCAGCGCACCGCGAAAGATGTACGGAAAGCACAAGACGTTGTTGACCTGATTGGGGTAATCGGTGCGACCGGTGGCCATGATGGCGTCGGGTCTCACGGCCTTGACCTCTTCAGGCAGGATTTCAGGTGTTGGATTGGCCAGCGCCAAAATGAGCGGGCGATCGCCCATGCTGCTCACCATCTCGGGCTTGAGCACCCCACCTGCAGACAAGCCCAAAAAGACGTCGGCGCCTCGCATCACTTCTGCCAGCGTGCGCTCACTGGTGGCTTGGGCAAATTGCGCCTTGTCTTCATCCATGAGGACGGTTCGCCCTTGATAAACCACACCCTCAAGGTCGGTCACCCAAATGTTTTCGCGCGGCAGTCCCAGCTTGAGCAAGAGCCCCAAGCATGCCAGGGCGGCCGCACCTGCACCCGAGGTCACCAGCTTGATTTTTTTGATGTCTTTGCCCACGACCTTGAGGCCGTTCAAGATGGCCGCGCCCACCACGATCGCTGTGCCGTGCTGATCGTCGTGAAAGACCGGGATGTTCATGCGCTCGCGCAGCTTGCGCTCAACATAAAAACAATCGGGTGCTTTGATGTCCTCGAGATTGATGCCCCCAAAGGTGGGCTCCAAAGACGCGATGATGTCGACCAATTTGTCGAGGTTCTTTTCTTTGACTTCGATGTCAAACACATCGATGCCCGCAAATTTTTTGAAGAGGACCGCCTTGCCTTCCATGACGGGTTTTGCCGCCAGCGGACCTATGTCGCCCAAGCCCAGCACAGCGGTGCCGTTGGTGATCACCGCCACCAAATTGCCACGGCTGGTGTAGCGAAAAGCCGCATCCGGGTCTTTGACGATTTCTTCGCAGGGAGCGGCCACACCGGGTGAATAAGCCAGCGACAAATCGTGCTGGTTCAGCAGTTGCTTGGTGGCCTGGATGGCCAGCTTGCCGGGAACAGGGTGCTCGTGGTATTCGAGCGCGGCTTTGCGGCGCTGTTCGTTGATCTGGGCTTTGTTGCTGGTCTGACTCATGGTGTGTGGTCACGCCCTGTAGTTGAATGCAAAGGTCAAGGGCGCTTCTCCTCTGAAATCATTGTAGGCGTGAGGCCCCGCAGCAAACCCTGAATGCATGAGGGAAAACCCCTCAGGCTTCAGTCCCTCATCAGGGCTTCAATGGCGGCAGGATCAACCGGCACATCGCGCGTGAACAGCTCGCAGCCGTCAGCAGTGACCAGGGCATCGTCTTCAATGCGAATGCCGATGTCCCAAAACGCTTTGGGCACATCGTCAGCAGGACGCACATAAAGACCGGGCTCCAGCGTGAGCACCATGCCGGGTTGCAAGACACGGCTGGGTCGAACGGCCACTTCTTGCTGGGTGATGGGATCACGATGGAGGCTCACCTCATGGGCTTGGCTGGGCTCCACATAGCTGCCGCAATCGTGCACATCCATGCCCAACCAATGCCCCGTGCGGTGCATGTAAAACCGCGTGTAACTTCTTTGCTCTATGACATCGTCGACCGTGCCGTGCTTGTTGGCATCGAGCAAGCCCAAATCCAGCATGCCCTGGGCCAAGACCCGAACCGCCACATGATGTGGGTCGACAAAACGCCCGCCCGGGCGGGTAGCGCTCACCGATGCCTCTTGGCTGGCAAGCACCAGGTTGTAGGCATCGCGTTGCGGGGCGGTGAAGACACCATTGGCAGGAAAAGTACGGGTGATGTCGCTGGCATAGCCGTCTAGTTCGCATCCCGCATCGATCAACACCAAATCACCCGAGCGAACCGGAGCCGCATCGGCGCGGTAATGCAACACGCAGGCATTGGCACCCGCGGCCACGATGGACGTGTAAGCCACCGATTGCGACCCGTGCCGGCGAAACTCATGCATCAACTCTGCATCGAGGTGGTACTCGCGCACATCTTGCCCCGCTTTGAGCATGCGGGCGCTGCATTGCATGGCGCGCACATGGGCTTGCGCGCTGATGCGCCCCGCACGGCGCATGATGTCGATTTCGTGGGCATCCTTGACCAGGCGCATTTCGTCGAGCAAGGCGCACAAGTCCCGCTGCTCGCTGGGGCAGTGCACGCCCATGCGAACTTTGGCGCGAAGCCCCTGAAGCCAGCCATCGATCTGAACGACCAACCCGGTGTGCGTGGCAAACGGATACCAAACGCATCGCTGGTTGGCCAGGGCATCGGCCATGCGGGCATCTCGCTCATCGCTGGACCATGCGTGGGTCACGCCCAGCGCGCTGACCGCAGCCTGCGGGCCCAGTCGGATGCCATCCCAGATTTCGCGTTCCAGGTCTTTGGGTTGGCAAAACAGCCAGGACTCGCCGCTTGCAAACAGCACCAGCGTGGCGTTGGGCTCGGTGAACCCCGTGAGGTAGTAGAAATAACTGTCGTGGCGGTATGGAAAGTGGGAATCGCGGTTGCGAACCGCCTCGGACGCGGTGGGAACAATGGCCACGCCTCCCTCACCCAATTGGGCAGCAAGGCGGGCCCGTCGCTGGGCGTGAAGGGTCGGGTTGATGCTCATGACGTCGATTGTGCCTTTGCCAGCCTCTCGGGCGTGCCCACATCGGTCCATTCCCCTGCAAACACTTTGGCCAGGACTTCGCCACGCCCCATGGCTTGGCGCAACAACGGGGCCAGTGGCGCACCAACTCCCTGAGGGTTGCCGGCTGGTGCTGGCGCGTCGTGGCGCGTGAAAAAGTCCCGTCGGTACAGGCCAATGGTGCTGAATGTGTAGGTGCGGCCCGGATGACCGGCCGGTAAATCCAAGGCCAAACCTTGATTGTTCAGTCCGAAGTCGCCGCCTGGGTTGTGCTCAGGGTTGGGAACCAGCCAAATCTGAGCCATCTTGCCGCTTGCCCTGAACGTGCGCATGGCCTCGGCCGTGAAGGAAAAGCCAGGGGCGAACACATCACCGGCCATCACCCAAAACACATCGTCCAGCAAGGGCAGGGCGCGCAGAATGCCCCCCGCGGTTTCCAGCGCCCGACCAAAGTCTTCGCCCTCCATGGAATAGCGCAGCTGCTGGGTCATGCCATGGGGCCATTCGATGGATTCGCCCAAGGCTTTGGGAATTTGCTCCCCCAACCAGGCGGTGTTGATCACCACCCGGCTGACGCCAGCTTGTGCCAGAGCCTGCAAGGGCCAGCGCAACAAGGCTTGGCCTCGGACGCTAAGAAGGGGTTTTGGCGTGTGATCGGTGAGCGGACGCATGCGCTCGCCTCTGCCCGCAGCCAACAGCATGGCCTGCGCCTTGAAGTCAGTGGATTGAAGGTTCATTGCGTTTGAATTTACCCGATCCTCATTGGTGAACCAAACTCGGGGCAGAGAAAGTCGCGGAAGGCATCTGATCCGCGATTTCATAAAAAGTGGCTCGCTAGAATCTTCTTTTTCCCTTCAAAGCAGCACCGGAGCCCACCGCCATGGCCAATTCTTCCACCCTGGCAAATGCCATTCGCGCCCTTGCAATGGACGCCGTTCAGCAAGCCAACTCCGGGCATCCCGGCGCGCCCATGGGCATGGCCGACATCGCTGTGGCTTTATGGTGCGACCACCTCAAACACAACCCCACCGATCCGCACTGGGCCGACCGCGACCGCTTTGTGCTGTCCAACGGACACGGCTCCATGCTGATTTATGCCCTGCTTCACCTCTCTGGCTACGATCTGCCCATGAGCGAGCTGCGCGCCTTTCGCCAGATGCACAGCAAAACGCCCGGCCACCCCGAGGTAGGCATCACGCCAGGCGTTGAAACCACCACCGGACCTTTGGGTCAGGGCATCACGAATGCGGTGGGCATGGCGCTGGCCGAAAAGTTGATGGCCGCCGAGTTCAATCGGCCCGGACACGACATCGTCAACCACCACACCTACGCTTTCTTGGGCGATGGCTGCTTGATGGAGGGCATCTCCCACGAAGCCTGCGCTTTGGCGGGCGCATGGAAGCTCAACAAGCTGATTGCGCTGTACGACGACAACGGCATTTCCATCGATGGTCAGGTGGCCCCCTGGTTCATTGACGACACCCCTGCGCGTTTTCGCGCCTATGGTTGGAATGTGCTGGGCCCTGTGGACGGGCATGACATCGATGCGGTGAGCCAGGCGATAGCCGATGCCAAACGCTGTGCCGACAAGCCTACGCTCATCGTTTGCAAAACCGCCATTGGCAAGGGCAGTCCCAACCGAGCCAACACCGCCAAGGCGCATGGCGAGCCGTTGGGCGCTGAAGAAATCGCGCTCACCCGCGCGGCGCTGGGCTGGTCGCACGCGCCGTTTGAAATCCCAGCTGAGGTTTACGCTGGTTGGGATGCCAAGGCCAAAGGACAAGCCAGCCAAGCCGAGTGGCAACACCGTTTCGATGCGTATGCCCAAGCCCATCCTCAACAAGCCACCGAGTTCAAGCGCCGAATGGCTGGCGAACTGCCCGCCCATTTCCATCAGACCGTGGTCGACGCCGCACTGGCCGCTCACACCAAAGCCGAGACCGTGGCCAGTCGCAAGGCCAGCCAGCTTGCTTTGGAAACTTTGACGGCGGCTCTGCCTGAACTCTTGGGTGGCTCGGCCGACCTCACCGGCTCCAATCTGACCAACACCAAGAGCACGCCCAATCTGCGCGTGGATGCCCACGGCCAAGTGATCCGCAACGAAGCGGGCCAATTGGGTCGACACATCAACTATGGTGTTCGTGAATTCGGCATGGCGGCCATCATGAACGGTGTGGCCTTGCATGGGGGCTACATCCCCTACGGTGGGACCTTCCTCACCTTCAGCGATTACTCGCGCAATGCGCTGCGCATGGCCGCCCTCATGAAACAAAGGGTGATCCATGTGTTCACGCACGACTCGATTGGCCTGGGGGAAGACGGCCCAACGCACCAGTCGGTTGAACACATACCCAGCTTGCGATTGATTCCTGGCCTTGACGTTTGGCGTCCGGCCGACACCGCTGAAACCGTGGTCGCTTGGGCCGTGGCTTTGCAACAAGCCAAGCGCCCCACGGCCTTGTGCCTGAGCCGTCAAAACCTGCCTTATTTGCCCAAAGCGGGCTTGGACGACATCAGCAAAGGAGCCTATGTTTTGGCCGAGCCTTCAGAAGTTGGGCTGAACAAAAAACCACAAGCTGTCATCATCGCCACCGGCTCAGAGGTTCACCTCGCACTCAAGGCCCAGTCCCTGCTGGCTGAGCGCAAGATTGCGGTTCGCGTGGTGTCCATGCCCAGCACCACCACCTTCGATCGCCAATCCCGTGCCTACAAGTTGTCGGTGTTGCCCGCAGGCATTCCGCGCATCGCCGTTGAAGCGGCCACCACTGAGGGTTGGTGGAAATACGGCGTCGCCGCCGTGGTGGGCATCGACACGTTTGGCGAGAGCGCCCCAGCAGGCGTGTTGTTCGAACACTTCGGTTTCACCACAGACAATGTGGCCGACACCGTCCAGGCCGTGTTGCAAGGCGGCCATTGATTTTTTAACTTGAGAGAGAAGAGAGCATCAACATGAGCATCAAAGTCGGCATCAATGGATTCGGTCGCATCGGTCGCATGGTTTTTCGCGCCGCTGTGCAAAACTTTTCTGACATCGAAGTCGTCGGCATCAACGATTTGCTGGAGCCCGACTACCTGGCCTACATGCTCAAGTACGACAGCGTGCATGGCCGCTTCAAAGGTGAGGTGAGCGTCAAAGATGGTCACCTGGTCGTCAATGGCAAAACCATTCGCCTGACCGCCGAAAAAGACCCCGCCAGCCTCAAGTGGGGCGAGCTGGGCGTCGATGTGGTGATCGAAGCCACCGGCATCTTCCTGTCCAAAGACGGCGCACAAAAACACCTCGATGCGGGCGCCAAAAAAGTGCTGATGTCGGCCCCCTCCAAAGACGACACGCCCATGTTCGTCTACGGTGTGAACCACAAGACCTACGCCGGGCAAGCCATCATCTCCAACGCCTCTTGCACGACCAATTGCCTGGCCCCCGTGGCCAAGGTGCTCAACGACAAGTGGGGCATCA
>JACCDO010560197.1_pt1 | contig 30576 bp, 22 predicted proteins | sample 7446101 | NCBI WGS metagenome assembly JACCDO01 (sample SAMN15323440, study PRJNA562643) | freshwater metagenome | isolation source: river surface water | place: USA:Blue River Watershed | collected 2017-08-16
CCCTCGGCACCGATTAGCATTGCTCGGTCCTACGGACCTCCCTAATGCAGTTAAAATATATAGTTAAGCATCTCAATATACAATTCCCTTTTTGGCGTCGCTAAGGGCACCGAAGGTGCCCTTAGCGACGCTAATCGGAGCCGAGGGTGTAACTGCCTCCCTTCGGGTGGCAGTTACACGTGGAGCAACCTCTGGTTGCTCATCGATTGCGCCCTCGTAGGAGGGTTCTAAAGGAAACCTATGGTTTCCTTTATGCGTACATCGAGCACAATACACTCTGATTCATTGTCTCTTCGTTTTTCACAAGAATATCCACATCCATTCGCGTCAATTTATACGGAAATGTCACTTGCAATCCCATCTCCTTCTCAAACAGTGCCGTGCCAGACTTCACCAATCTATACAAATTCAACTTTGTGTGAATAATCTCCAAACACCGCTTCAAATTGCGCACGCCCGACTCGCCCTTCGCCTGATTCGAAATAATATGCGTCAACACTTCATCTGATATAATAACCTCATCCTCTTTGAATCCCACCTGCTCTCGGATCTTCGGCAACATATAATTTCGCGCAATAATCTGTTTCTCCTTCACATCATAACCCTTTGTTTGAATTCGATACATTCGGTCCTTCAAAATAGGGTTCACCAAATTCTCATCATTGTAACTAAAAATAAACAAACACTTGCTCAAATCAAAATCGATTTCCGTAAAATACTTGTCCCTGAACTGACTATTTTGCGTCGTATCCGTCAAATGCGTCAGCAAACTAATGATTTCTTGCCCGCGCGCCGTATCACTCACCTTGTCCAATTCGTCAAAATATATCACCGGATTCATACATTTGCTCTCCATCAGTATTTGCACAATCTTGCCATAAGTGCTGCCTTCATATGTGTAGGAATGCCCCTCCAAGAAACTGCTGTCTCCGCACCCGCCGAGGGCAATAAAGGAAAACTCGCGACCCAGAATCTTGCTTACACCATCCTTTATGAGCGAGGTCTTGCCGGTTCCGGGGGGTCCCTTCACGGCAATTGCCGTGCCCAGCGACGACGGATTCGATATCCATTGCCCCACCATCTGCATAATTTGCATTTTTGCATCATTCAGACCATACACACAATCGTCCAACTGTTTTTTGGCATTTACCACAAACTCGCTGCACTTGTCTATGCCATCGCTAATATTGATGGTAATATTCTTGTATCTCCCAAAAGGGATGCGCATAAAACTATCCACCCAGTTTTTCAACTTGTAATATTCCGATTCGCCCGGTTCCATTGCAGACAATTGATTGAGGCGCTGCATCGCCATTGCCTTAATATTTGCCGGCAAATTGGACTGCAACAAAGTCAGTTTGTAGGGTTTTTCCACATATATTTTGTCATTTAATTCGCGCAAATCGTTCATCACTTTGATTTGCTCTTTGTTTGACAGTTTGTTTTTGAAATATCCCAAATCGTCTGTATTTTCGGGAATATCGGTTTCAATGAGCAATTCTTCAAAATTGCGCACATTCTTAGAACGCGCGTGTTTTATGAGTTTTTTAACAGTATTGTCACATTGGTCCAATGCCTTCTTTATTATCTTGTTTTTGGGATTTTTGCGATGTTTTTCATAAAGAACCTTCTTTAATTCAATGATTTCCTTGTATTTATCTTCAATGTCAATGTCGGCAGGTTGTTTTGTTTTCTTAGTTGAAGCAGAATCCTTCTGTTTTTTTGGAATGGACATTGCAATGTTTTCATTGGACGGCGATAGAGGCATTCCAACAGGTTCATATGATTCCTTCATAAATGTCTTTTCATCATCTATTGTGTATTCTTCATCTTTAGATAAATCGGATGCAATTCTGTTTTTTAATCCCACAAAGGGTGATTCGCCAATTGTTAATGTTATTTTAAAATTCTTATCTTCCTCCTCATCTTCGTCCTCCTCGTCCTCCTCGTCCTCATCATCGTCATCATATTCATCTTCGTCATCATATTCGTCATCTTCACTATCAATAGTCTCATCGTCTTCGTCATCTTCACTATCAATAGTCTCATAATCATCATCGTCGTCTTCGGATTCTTCTTTTCGCTTTTTATGATTTTTCGACTTGGATTTTTTGTTTGACTTGGATTTTTTATTTGGTTTAGATTTTTTGTTTGACTTGGATTTTTTATATTTTTCCTTTGTGTATTTTGACGGAAACAATTTATAAAGGGTTTTGTGCAATTCATTCATAGATTCGTCCATTTCGTCGTCATCATCTTTCTTGGACTTTTTGCTGCGGGATTTTTTCTTTTTTAATTTTTCGCTAGAAATGTCAGAGTATTCGGAACTTTCATAAATGTATGTGCTATCACTTTCATCATCACTGCTATAATAATCACTATCACTACTGTCACTACTGTCGCTATCTTGTTTATTGCGACGCAATGCATTCTTACTAGACTTGAATTTTGACATATTGAATAATATTTAATGCAAAATCTCTGTAATTCATTTTGAAATAATATTTTGTCCGGAAAAATTGATTCGTAAATTGTCTTTGTTGAAAAGAACATAAAAATAACCCATATATATTTATAGCAACTCTCAAAAAATGTCAGGTTCAAAACAAACTATGTCGAGCATTCATTTTAAAAACCCTGCCAGAATCATTGGCATTCAGTTTGGAATGATGTCGCCCGAAGAGATTCGGAAAGGTGTAGTAGAAGTTGTCTCAAAAGATACCTATATAAATAATAAAGAAGTCCCAGGCGGTTTATTTGACCCCCGAATGGGTGTTTTAGGACACGGAACTATTTGTCCCACAGATGGATTAACTCACATTAATACTCCCGGTTATTTTGGTTATGTTGAATTGGCGCGTCCGGTTTTCTTCATTCAGCACATTAAAGACATTATGTCAATTCTCAAATGCGTGTGTTTCAAATGCAGCAAATTGCTAATAAGCAAGGAAGACCACAAACATGTAACCGAAATGAAAGCATCAGACAGATGGGATTATGTATATAATAAATGTTCAGGCATTCGTCGTTGTGGCGAGGCAACCGAGTCGGGATGTGGGTGCAAACAACCCGATAAAATTAAATTGGAAGAGATGGCAACTATTATTGCCATTTGGGACAATTTGGAAAAGGCAGAAGATGCCACTCCCGAAGAAATTGCGGCAATTCGCGAATCCGGTAAATCGCAATTCACTATGAGATTTACTGCCGAAATAGTGCTGAAGATATTCAAGCGCATTTCGGACGAAGATGTGCAATTTATGGGATTTAGTCCAATTTGGTCAAGACCGGATTGGATGGTATGTCAAGTATTACCTGTTGCTCCTCCTTCGGTGCGTCCTTCTGTTAAACAGGATGCAAATCAACGCAGTGAGGATGATTTAACACACATTTATGGACACATCATCAAGACTAACAAAGATTTAGAAGACCGAATTCAGAATAATGCAGCACCCCATGTAATTGATGGACTTACCAAAGTCTTGCAATATTTTGTGGCGATGATTGCAAATAATAAAGTGAAGGGTGCAGTGCCTATGGCGCAGCGTTCAGGAAGACCGTTGCAGTGTATTACTGACCGTCTTAATAGTAAGAATGGGCGCATTCGTGGCAACTTGATGGGAAAACGCGTGGATTTTAGTGCGCGTTCGGTTATTACTGGTGACCCCAATTTGTCGGCAAGACAATTGGGTGTGCCTAAGAAAGTGGCGATGAATTTAACAAAACCAGTGGTGGTTAATGATAAAAATCGCAATTTCTTAACAATGTTGGTGCAAAATGGTCCGGATGTGTATCCGGGTGCAAAGAATTATGAAAAGAAAAATGGAGACACTATTTCTCTTAGAAACAGAGATAGAATGTCTATTGTTTTGGAAAATGGTGATATTGTGCACAGACATATGATGGATGGCGATCCGGTGTTGTTTAATAGACAACCCAGTTTGCACAGAATGAGTATGATGTGTCATATTGCAAAAATTATGCAAAAGGGTGACACCTTTCGCATGAATGTCTGTGATACCAAACCATACAATGCCGATTTCGATGGTGATAAATCTTGTCGCCAACAAGGGACTGCCTTTTAAGTTGTGGTTGAACTTAATTGGGAAAACAGTGTAAGATGCCACTTGTTTATTATGTTTGCATAGACATTTTAAATAAATATAATCCCTTAGTCATTTAATTAAATAATATAAAAATATATGCTCTAAAATAAATAAAATGATATTTGAAAAAAATGAATTTGATAAAGTTATTGGAGAAATTTACAAAATTACAAATGTTGTAAATAATCATATTTATATTGGACAAACCAGGAGTCATCGTTTAAATAAAAATAAATATAGACCATTTGGTTATATGGGTCGTTTTAAAGACCATATAAATGAATGCAATTCAAATAAGAAAAATGTTTGTAGATATTTAAATTCTGCTATAAATAAATATGGTGTTGAAAATTTTAAATGTGAAAAAATACTTGAATGTGAAATTGATAAACTTGATGAAAATGAAATTAAATATATAAAGGAATATAATTCGCTATTTCCAAATGGATATAATTTAACAGAAGGTGGAAAAACTTGCAAATATTGCAAAATTAATGAAGATGTAATTTTCTATCCAAAACCTGTTACAATTAAAAATATTAAAAAAAGTGAATATACAAAAACAATGATTTCAAAAGGTTTAAAAAATGCAAAACAAGATATTTTACATAGAAATATGATGATGAAATTAACTCAAGACCAACATCAACAACAAAAATATAACAAATTTAAAGATGTGCAGATTGATGAATCCAATATAGAAAAATATATACATATCACCAATAATAATAAAAATAATTATCAATATATCAAAATAAATATAAATGGCGTAAAAACAACATTTGTTGGAAAACACGAAACCATTAATGAAACAAAAAATAGAGCAATAGATTTTATAAAAAATTTAATAAATGGCAACATAATCAAATTGCGGGAAACCACCTTAGAGCCTTCACTACCACCCTTGTTTGGAAACATTCCAGGGGAACTCGTTTAACTGACGAACCCAATGGTAATAATGTGAAGGATTGGGCAATCCGCAGCCAAGACCCTAAACTCGTTATGATAGAGTATGGGTAAGGTTCAGAGACTAAATGGTTATGGTTCGCAAATGATGGTCTAATCAACCTGATGCGGAATAAGATATAGTCCAATCCTGATTTGAAAAAACAGGTATATTTGTACTAGGTGTGCAAATGGAGATGAATATGCATTTACCGCAGAATGTGCTGTCTGAGACGGAACTCAGGCACCTTGCTGCAATTCCTTACCAAATTATCAGTCCTTCTAGCAATTCGCCCCTCATTGGAATTTACCAAGATTCTATGTTGGGAACCTATCGATTTACTAGATCGGACGTTGAATTTACACCAAGAGATGCGATGAACATCTTAATGGGTTATTCGCGTGTCGATGTGTCAAAACTTGTCGGCAAGAAAAAAATAACCAATTTTGACATATTGTCGCAAATTACTCCCCCTCTCACAATGAAAACTAAAACCAAACAGTATGATGATAAGGTTGACAATTATGCCGCATCCAACAATGTGTTGGAAATATTCAACGGCAAATATATTCGTGGTCAAATGATTGCATCTACTGTTAAAAATGTTCTTAATCGCATCTGTAATGATTTTGGACATATGGCGTGCTCCGACTATATTGATGATTTACAACAGGTCATCACAGAATATATGAAGAGCAGTGCTTACAGTGTTGGTGTTAGCGACTTGATTTCCGACAGAAAAACTACCGAAGAAATTCTTCATATTATTTCTGCCAAAAAGACTGAAGTCCAACAATTAACCGACAAAATACATCTTGGCATATTTGAAAACAAAACCGGCAATAATAATGCCACTGAATATGAAAACCAAGTCAAAAGTATTTTAAATAAAGCAACTGACCAAACTGGTGCTGTTGCTAAGAAGAGTCTCAGTGCAACCAATCGCTTCTTGATTATGGTTGCCTCTGGGTCTAAGGGCAATATGGTCAATATTTCTCAAATGATTTCCTGTTTGGGACAACAGAGTGTAGATGGCAAACGCGTTCCTTATGGGTTTGATAGTCGCACTTTGCCTCATTTCTCCAAATATGATGACTCACCCGGCGCGCGCGGTTTTGTGGAGAACTCCTATATTTCGGGTCTTACTGCCCCCGAATTATTCTTCCACGCTATGGGCGGTCGTATGGGTCTCATTGATACTGCTGTTAAGACGTCGCAGACCGGATATATTCAACGCAGATTGGTGAAGGGATTGGAAGACCTCAAAGTTGAATATGATATGACAGTGCGAAATAATATGGGCAAGATTGTGCAATTTTCCTATGGTGAAGATAATGCCGACCCAACTCGCATTGAAAACCAGTCCATCCCCATTGTCAATATGTCTGTTGAAGATATTTATATGCATTATGATATTGTGGGAATGACCGAAGGCGAGCACGACTTAATGCAAATTTACACCAAAGGTGCGGCAACTCGTGTGCGCAAACAGCGCGACGAAGCGCGCACTTTCTGCAAGAAATATATTGATTATATGTTGGATACTCGTGACCAACTTGTTGCAAATGTATTCAAACACAAAAATGAAGACAGTGTTAAGACTCCGGTTGCATTCTATCATTTGATTTTAAATGTTCAGGGACAATTAGGACTCAACGCCAACAGCACTGTTGACATTACTCCTTTGGAGGCATTTCAGTTGATTGATGCCAAATACGAGACACTTAAAATGTCCAGTTTTTGCAAACCAACCAAACTGTTTGAAGTCCTCTATTACTATTATTTGTCTCCCAAAGACCTTCTTGTGAATAAGCGATTTAATCGCAAAGCACTCGAAATCCTGTTGGAGAGCGTTCATCTTAATTACAATAAATCCATTGTGAGTCCCGGCGAAATGGTCGGTGTTATTGCTGGACAGAGTATTGGCGAACCCACAACCCAGATGACGTTGAATACGTTTCATTTGGCAGGTGTTGCATCTAAATCTAATGTAACTCGCGGTGTGCCCAGAATCGAGGAAATCTTGCGTCTTACTCGCAACCCCGACAAACCGTCAGTCACTATTCATTTGCGTCCACAGGACCAGCACGACAAGGATAAGGCAACTAATTATTGCAATATGCTCCAACACACGAAACTTATTGATGTGGTGAAATCCGTTGAGATCTGTTTCGACCCCAATGACCACGCCACGAAAATCCACTCAGACCAAGTATTGATTGACCAATTCTACCTGTTTGACCAGATGGCAAATGAATGCAACGACAACTATTCGGTTCAACAACCTAGGTCAAAATGGATTATTCGCATTGAGATTGATGCAGAATCCCTGTTGGAAAAGAATATTACAATGGACGATATTCATTTCGCGGTGACGGCAACACACGGGTCGGAGGTCAGTTGCATTTATTCTGATATGAATTCTAACAATTTAGTATTTCGCATTCGTCTCAATTCTTCTGTATTCAATCGTGGCAAAAAGAAGTCATCCACATCTTCTTTGGAATCATTGGACCAAACTGATGAAATCTATTTGCTCAAGAATTTTCAAGATAATGTTCTCAATAATATTGTGCTGCGCGGTGTCAGTCGTATCACAAATGTCAGTCCGCGAATTGTGAAGGATATGGTTGTCAAAGAGGATGGCAAATATTCCCGCAAAGAGGCGTGGGTTCTTGACACCACCGGTTCCAATTTAATGGATATGTTTGCCATTGATTTCATTGATTACACCCGCACATACAGCAATGACATTCGCGAAATGTATAATATGTTGGGAATAGAGGCAGCGCGCCAAAACATATTAAACGAAATTGTGGATGTGATGGAGGCGAGTGACGCATATGTGAATTATCATCATTTGAGTATCCTGTGTGACCGAATGACCGTTTCTAAAGATTTAGTACCGATTTATCGTTCTGGTATTTTAAATGATGACATTGGACCGATTTCCAAGAGCACATATGAGATGCATACAGAGATGTTCTTGCAGGCAAGTAGACACGGCGAATTTGACCAGATGCGCGGCGTTTCGGCAAATGTTATGTGTGGACAACAAGGATATTATGGAACTAATGCATTCCGTCTATTTCTGGATATGGATTCTGTTATGAATATGGATGAACGCGAGATTGACCGCAAAGATGTCAATGACCGCATTGAAGAATTATTTGGCACCATTGGAAAGACCGACGAATGTGCTTCGAATCGCATCCGTCTTGACAATAATGTTCACAATCTTAAAGTTACAGACACAGGTGTGTGTGCGGATGATGGATATGATGTATTCTAATCAATTGTGCGCGCTTGGTTTTTTCTTTGCAAAATAATATAGAAATTAGATTTTTATAAATTATAGTATTTATATAATTTACAAAATGCACAACAATGATATTTTTGACAATATGATTCATAAATTAAATATTGAATTTAAATATCCAAAAAACTTGGACGACACAATCATTGGATTTGATAAAGTCAAACACATAATAATACAATACGCCCATCAGGACAAAGAACAAATTGTGAATGAATCGTTGTTATTTATTCGTTTGAAATTTGCATATTTGTCTATAATGTCTTTAAAAAGTGCCGAAGAATTTTACAAAATTCAACGCCTCTATCACATTTTGTTGCGATTTGTCAATAAATGCAAAATCCGTCGTTTAAAAGTATTTGATGTTGAAGAAGATTTATGTCTTGTGCCATTTACCTCTATTGACCCCCGCAAAATAGTTAGCATCATTCAAAATAAATGCATCTACAGGTTTAATATCACCGACCTCATTAATATTATTAATACCTCTTTAATGAACCAATGTTTTATGTTGCCTATGCCAGTTATGCCAAAAAACCCCTACACAAATATAGAATTTAATCGACATATTATTATCAATGTTTTTTTGAGAATATGGGACTTAAAGATGAAGATGCGTCCCATTTTTTATTATTTTTACCAATGCAATTTTAACATTTCTATATTCAAAAATAAGAATCGTGTTCTTCTGTGTGACCATTCAATTGATTCATATTTGTCAAAGGGGTCTACGCTGAGTCCAGATGTCATAGTTGACATTTTAAGTTTAATACGAATTTATAGCAATCCTTTTGGACAGATTAATATTCATCCGTCTTTTCCATCAAATCTTCTTTATGAAATTTTTCGTCCATATTTGAAATTGTATTACAAAATGAAACTTTATAATTGTTCTGTGCAAGAAGAAAAACTTAGACACGGTCTTTGTTGTTTTGCCATTTTTAATCCGAATTTTGGAAGGCGATTTAAACGCCCTAATTCCACTTATGGATATGACGACCGGCATTTGGATTATTCTGATTTTACCGAAAAGGCATTTTACGATTTGCGGAATACATCTGTATTTGAAATTATTAAAAAATTAAAAACCACCAATAGTATGTTTTCGGTCTCTGTGCCTCCTCTTGCAAATGTGAAATATGATTATAGTGCATCTATCATAAATTATCCGTCCTTTGTTTCTAATGAACACGATGTTTTAAATATGGTGACTCAAATTTTTGGCGCAAATGCAGATGATAGTGAAGAAGACGAAGAAGAAGAATCTAAAATAGACGAAGAAGAGGAGGAAGAAGAAGACGAATAATCATCTCTCAGATATATTTTATTAAAAACACATAAACAAATGATATAATATAATTTATTATCAGTTCTAGTAAATTATATTTATTGCAAACTATGCAAATTGATTATTCTCCAGAGAATTTTGTGCTTATTTTCCAAAACTCAACTTGGTTATCAAGCACATACTGTTTCATAAAGGTTTTGCCCGAATGGGAAATGGCATCGACTGCTCACAGATTATACAACACCAATCATACAGGAATCAAATTCAAGGTTGATGGTGCAAAATCACCCTACATTCTTGATGTGGGTGCGATATGTGACAAAAAACAATTCGGCACAAAGAAGGATTGGGTTGCCAAAACAATAGAGGGGCAATTATTTGACACCAGTGTGTCTTATTTATATTTGCACACAAATGATGTGCTTGGTTATTATTCATTCTGTAATAAAACATTTACGCCATTTGCGGACAATGATATGGCGCACATTTTGATGCATCAGTTTTTCTACAGAATGATGTGTTTGACAGACAAAACTATCAATTGGGTTTCGTCGCGAGTCAATTTGTTGTCTAATTGCGAGTATGATGAAACCGAATTGGCAGACGAATCAGATGATGATTCGGATACGCAGTGTGATGACAGTGAAGAAGAAGTGGAAGAAGTGGTGGTGGTTCTGCAAACAGGACCGGTTATTAAACCTTTGCGCTTTTAAAACGCCGATTATATAACCTGAACCAACCGAAGGTGGGTTCTCGGATATAAAAGGATGATTTATGAGTGTCAAAGTGACAGTTACTTTGCACATTCAAAGATTCCGACCCTTCGGGTCGGCATTTAGAATGTGCAAAGGTGTAAGAAAAAATAATTACTTCAAAAATTCTTCGACGGTCATCATATTATTTGCCCAATCACCTTTTTGAAATGTGCTTTGGATGCGTTCTTTTAATGCGTTCAACTCTGAAATTGCGAATGCTCTATAAACCATTGAGTGCGCAGGTATTGAAACAGGTATTTTGGGGTTGATTTTCTTTTGTGCTCTCACAAAATAAAATTTGTTTTCCGCACTTTTATCAGATTGTTTTCCCATTATTAACCAATTGCCGTATTCAAACCCCAAATCGTCCAATGAATTCACTGTATTGTCCTTATTGTTGTTTGTGAATAAAATTACTGGCAATTCCATTTTTTGCGCAATTACATACAAGTCCATTGTTGTCATAAAATAATCACGGTTTCGTATTTTTTCCTCAAATTTTGCCGCACTATCCACATTTGCCATCATTGCAGATTTGCCTTGTCTGTCCTTCAATATGTTTACGATTTTTTTTAAATTTTCTTCATCTGCCGCAATTATATCTTTGTATGATTCCCACAACATTTCGCGCACATCATCAATATTGTTAATATTAATATTATTTGTGTCTTTTAACATTTTCAAAACAGGACCAAATGAACATTCAACGGTGGGTTTGAAATGCATTTCATATGAATTGCCCTTTTTCACTTTGAAAACATCCTTTATCCAAAATATCACATTTGGGTCTCCCACCAAATCTGTCATTTCTTCTATGCAATTGTGCAATAAATCAATGGTGACATTTGCGTTTCCTTCATTCTGCACATCTAATGATATTACATTGGGTTCCGTAATTTGTTTCTCGGCAGTTGCATACTCATATGGGATTTCGCCTGACATATATTTATTAACAGCAAATTCCGATTGATTTTCATAATAATTGCTTGTGAGCGACGATTCCAACACGATGAATTCATCCATATTCACTTTGTATTCTGTATTTCCTGTGTTCAATATTTGTTTGGGATTTAATATGAAATTGCTATATTGTTTGAACCGCAACAGTTCATCCGCAATTCTGTAATAATAGAGAAGACGATTGTCGCGAGTTGGCAACAATAAATTGTTTAATGGCAATATCAATGTGCAACCATCACGCAACAAAGCAGATTTTGTGTTTTTCTTACAGGTATATAATATTTCATTTTGTTTGCCCATAGAGGTGCGCGTCTTTTCATCAAAATCCTCAAATGTCACTATTCCGCGTGTTATTTTGATGAGTCGTTTTATAATATTCTGGAGACTCTCTTTTCTAGGGCGTTGAGTGCGTGTCTCTACCAACAAAAAGTCGCGGTGTTTGTGATTTTCCGGTCTTGCCAATAGAGATTTGATAGTTGAACGAAACAAAGAATACATCTGATTCTCCAATTTTGCATTTCTTATTATTTCCAATCGTTTTTGATTTCCTTCTGTGATTTTTGTAAGAATCACATCGGCATCAGCAGCGTGTTTATCGGTTGCCATAGTTTTCAGTCCATCGTCCGAGACATTTCCCACAGGTGGATTAATGGGCACCATTTGATTTGACCAAGTCAGTATTCCTATAATCATCGTTCTGTCCTCTATCATTTTCAACATTGGATTGCACGGAATCTTCTGTTGTGATGCTTTATGCAAGGCATCCAATTCGTTTCGCGTGGTTTCATAATCATTCCACAACCCTTCAACATCCATATATTTCTTCTCTGTGTTTGCAATAGGGGCAGATGGATTGCAAGGCACACAGAATCGTTTATTTGTTTTCGGATTCTGCACTTGCAATGCAATGGTCTTGTGTTGATAATTCAACACTTGACACACAATGGTGTATGACAAATCTCGCAAAATGGATGTCAAATCTTCCAACAAGATTGGTTGTTTGAATTCATACACATCCGGCATTGATTGTTTTGGTTTGCAATAATTGTTGAGTGTGCGGTTCAACATTCTTAATAAAGGTTTTAAATTGGTGGTTGTTTTTGTAAATGTGCGAGTCACTTGTCGCGTCTTTTCGTCAAACATATATACTGGTTCATATTGGATTTTTTCATCTTGTGTCGGCGAACTTTTAATTATAAATGTGGTGGGTTTATTTATATCAAATTTGGTTTTGCTATATGTATTTGTAGGACAAATCAAATCAATGCTGTCTGTGATATCCTTGCTTTGCATTTCCATAATAACCATATTTAATCCTTTTTCAAACTGTTTGGGGTTGGGCACTTTTTCAAACAGTTTGGGATTGGGCATTGAGACCAAGTCCCAAATATATGTGTAGTCAACCACGGTCATTGGGTCCATCAAATACAATTTGTAGAGTTCAAATGCTGCCATTGATTCCAAAAATGGAAGTGCAGACTCTTCCGATAGAGATTTCATTGTTTTATACAATTCCGTGTTTGAATAATTGTCAGGATTGATTTCCACAGATGCAATGTTGGATGGATATGATATATTTGTTTTATCCTTTGTGGGACCATTTGCAGAAATATGCCATTTTTCACCTGTGTTGTCTTTTATAATTGTTTCATTTCCAATCTCTATTGTTGGCGGTCTGAAAAGTGCCGTAAAACTGGCATTTCCAAATTTCACAAAATTGTCAATTGTGACGGTATCTGCCAAATGTTTGCCAACTTGTCCAACAGGAATATCTAATAAATCGGCAATGCAATCCAATAATCCACTGTGGGTTCCTTTTCCTACGCCATATCTTACAAATATTTGGACTCCCTCGTTCAAATTGTTGGCATTATTGATTGTCGTGTATTTTCCTTCATAATCTACATTCATAAAGTGTTGGACTGCATATTGCAAAAATGCGATTTTTCCTATTGGTACCTTTTTTGTGTCTGGATTTAAAACAGGAATTTTGCCGATTACTGGCGATTCCGATTGTTTACTTTCGTCTTCGCTTTCTTCGTCGTCTTCGCACTTTTCTACACCTCGCGGTCGTTGTTTTTCGTTTTCGTTTACTATCCATTTTCCAGTTGTTTCGTCCATTATCCATAGAGTGCCATTTTCATCCACCTTTTCCTTGTTTTCCACATTTTCTTCGGTCCAGTCCTTTTTGCCTTTTCTGACCATTTTTTTGCCGTCTATGGTCCAACGCACGGTTTTGCTCTGATTTATCCATTTGTTTTTTACTGGGTCTTTTTTCCAAGTATCCCATTCGGTTCCAAAACAACACGGCATACAATGTTTCAATCCTTGTTTTTTGATGAATCCAGGATAATGATGTATATATTCTCCATTTGCGCCGGTGTGCTCTATTGGGTTCGCCTGATTTTTGAATTCATACAGATAATCTCTATTGCCATTTGCACATTCGCTGGGGTCATTTACACTTGTGTTTGTTTTGAAACACCAATATCGGGGGCAAATATAGTAATGTTCATTTTCGGGGGTGCTTCCATATTTCATTGCTTTTGTGTATGAACCCGGCGATTTGCGGTCTATGCGCGCCTTTTCTTCTGCTGTTAATACCACAGGTTGTCTGTATGATTGGCACGACCTTGAATATATATTGCTGCGTTTGTCTTTGCCTTGCAATATTACCGCGGGGTCTTTTCTCTGCAATTCCATTAAAAAGGGATTCGTGTTTTTTGCGCGTTCCTTGTTTTTCATAACATACACATCTTCTTCAGAGTTCTCACTAGATACTGCTGATGCTGCATCTTGTCGTGTTGCCGCAGTTCCGCCTTCTTGCTCTATTCCGGTCATATCAAAATCGTCACTATCTTCTTGCTCTATTCCGGTCATAGACAAATCGTCACTGTCTTCGTCCAAAATGTAGTCTTCTTTAACTTCTTCCGCATTTTCAATGAGGGTGTTCAATATGCTGGGTGCCTTGCTGCCTTCTTCCTCATAATCTTGTATTCCAGGGGAAGAAGGACTAAAATCAAAGGCAGCAACACGTTCTCTAATTTGTGGTTTGAAAACTATTTCTTCCTCAATGTGAATTTCTTCTTTGCGCGTGGGTTTGCAAATGCCATTAATTTCCTCTTTGGGAATTCCAGGCACTCGAATATCTTGTATGAGTCGCATCATACTTTCAAAATACACCGATAGAGATTCAATGTATCCCAAATGAGATATTTCTCTCACGGTGAACTCCAATTCACTTTTACTAACCAAGTCCTTGTTTTTCTTAATACTGAGTTCAATGGGAAATCCCGGATTATCAACAATCTCTATCGCATTGCCTTCAATTTCCCTGTATTCGGCATTTTTCAGATATTCTGCAATGCGGGCACCTGCTTCATCAATCGTCATATTGTGATTCAACATCAATGCTTCTAATACATCGGATTCGCGACCCTTTTTGTTGAAAGTTTCGGTAATCAATAGAGTCTGTTGGTCCATTTCGCGATAATTATTCACGCGTTTAAAACGCAAATGGGCATTTTGATTCTGGTCAAAATCGTGCACAATGTCAAACAGTGAATATAAACACCCAATGTCGCGCTTCAATTCAATCTTCTTCGATTTGGTTTTTTTGTTCAAAACAATAGAGGCAACATAATCCATCGATTTTATTTCTATATTGGGGTCCTCTATTGATTGAATCATAGGAATCACATAACCACTGTTTTGCAAACATTGATTTAGGGTTTCCAATAGAGGATTCACATCTTCTATTAGTATTTTCTCTATCTCTCTGATTTTTATGCTGGTCTTTTTTTTGGATTCCCACGAAACCACAATGGTGCCGTCATTCTCTATGTCTATATACAAATCTTGGTCGTCTGCATAAATGGACAATTGCTTCTGTTTTCCCGTGTTTTTTGCCAGAGAATTAATCTTCTCCGGTCTCAGCGCCGGTATTTTTCTACCCGTCTTTGATATTTTGTTGCTATACAGTCGATAAATGTTTTCGCGTCGCATTCCCAAATTCAGTTTCATATATTTATATTTGGGTGTGGCGTGCAAATTTTTAAATATAATTTCCAAAGGCATCACAAAGGAATAAGATGGATTCAGCGCGATTTCGAATCTGCGAACTCCGTTTTCCGTGTATTCCAATTGTTCCGTTGTTTTTTCCAAAGAACTGTTTTCATAAATGTTGTAAAACATATCTACTATTTGGTAGGAGTTGAAATGTCGGCGGTCCATCATTTTATCTGTTTCGAAAACCAGTTGTTGATGTTTGCCCAATAGAGATTCCATATCAAACACGGATTTTGATGCTAAAAGTGGATAATATGTTTTGGTCATAAATTCCGTTTGTGATGGATTGGCAGCAAATACATCTCCGGCAAGACACACATAAATATTATTGTTTGCGATTTTTCCGTGACTAAAAAGCAAGACATTATCTGTGTGAACTATATTTCGCGGCGTGAATTCTGTTGCATAAAATGGATTGGGCGAAAATAAATAATCATTTGTATGAAGCATTCCTAAACCAATCGACACATTCTGTATTTTAGGGTGTCCGACAATCTCTGCAAAATCATTGTAAGTATATATTTCCTTTTCAAGAGGGTCAAATTCGTCAAGTAGGTTTCGCAATAATTGTGCGCAGGTGTCGCGATTTAAATAATTTTTATTTTTCGGAACCGTGTCATAAAAAATCACATAGGGGTCTATGAATTTTTCTGTGTATGCAAATAAATGCAACTCGTGATATGCAACACCCGATTCTTTGCCAAATTCATTTAATATTTTTTTTTTAATTTGCATCACAGAATCATCTTTGTGAATTTGCACCGGCGATTCAATAATAATTTCTGCATCTTCTGTGATACCAAATTCCATCATTGTGTCGCGGTCTTCTTCACTAAATGCTTCTTTTTTGTCGCCAAACACAAATATATTCTCTATTGAATTGTTATTTAGGACCCATACTTTGTATGTCATCGGCGTTCTATATAATTGAAATATAAACCGTTTAAGAATTAAAACGACACTTTTGTGTGATTGTTTGCCTATTTTAAATGTCAATCTGTTTATATGAACAAGTTTTACGTGTATTTTTTGGCGCTGGATGAATGTGATTTGAAGGGCACGCCTGGGCAAAAAACCTATATTGGCGCCACTGTAGATTTAGACAGACGATTGCGGCAACACAACAAAGAAATATGTGGCGGTGCTCACGCCACTGGTGCACAAGTCGACAATGGGTCTCATTGGCGACGAGTATGTTATGTGGCAAATTTTCCCACTTGGCAAGCAGCGCTGCAATTTGAATGGCGATGGAAAAATCTGTCACGCAGAAAAGATATTGTTGGTATAAAAGACCCAATAGAGCGGCGTATGAAAGCGCTGGAAATTTTATTATCTTTGGACCGTTCCACTTCTAAAGCAGTTCCTTATGCAGAATGGGCAACCCCTCCCGAAATTGTTATGGGGTAAAAGCATTTATAGAATGGGTGTGCAATTAGATATATAAATATGAAATTGGAAACTTACTATAAAGAAAACGTTGCAAAAAATGATGCATTGACAGGTGGTTGGGCACCATCATACTATGGTGTATTTAGTGCAGTTATACAGGAAAATGGATACCGCAATGTTGCTGAGGTGGGGATTGGATATGGCACCCACGCAAAATACATTTTGAAAAACAATGATATTGACAAGTTGCATTTGGTGGATCCGATGATTTCTTATTCCAACGATGCTTTCTCAGATGAGATTTGTAAATGTGAAACCCGCGTGCCCGGTGCAAAACCGTTCGATGAACTGCACGATTTGATTTGTAAAGAATTGGAACCGTGGTCGTCGAAATATGTGTGGCACAGAATGAAAAGTCTGGAAATACAGGATTTGCAAATTCCTGATGGAAGTTTAGACTGTGTGTTTGTGGATGGCGACCACAGTTATGATGCAGTCATACAGGATTTGCCTTTTTGGTGGCGCAAAATTCGGGTCGGCGGACAGATGCTGGGCGACGATTATTGGATGGAAGATGTGCGGCGTGCTGTAAAAGAGTTTGCAGAATCAAACAGCATTAAATATGATTTGCTGTGTAAGGAAAATACGAAGTATCCTATCTTTCGATTTTGCAAAATATAAACCCCATTGGGTTATTAATCAACAAAATTTAAAGATACATTTTCTCCATTCACTTTTTTTGTTTGTAATCTGACAGTATCGAAATAACTTAACAATATCTTGTGTTTTGTTTTAATTAAATATTTTGTTTGAGTCATCCATTCATACACGGAATTTGGATAAATAACAGAAAGTTCTTCAAATAACTGCGCAACTGAATCTCTATTGGCGCGCTCAGACATATTTGGCATATTGTAAAATTTCACATAATTACATATATACAATTGTTTTGTTGCAGAAACAGCAAAAGGTTGCAAAAATGCAATCAAATCTGTTTGTATTGTTCTGTCATACAGGTGATTTAGTATTTTTACTTGAACACTACTATAAATAATTCTTTGGGTTTGCGCCAATTCATCTTCATCAAATGTGTCTATCAAAATAACTAGTATTTTGTCTGGGTCTCCATCGATGAAAGATGGAATCAGTTGTGAGAAACTTATTTGTCCCGTATCATTGTCAGTGTATTCATAACTGTGCCATTTGGCACCCACGCCAACATATATTTGTGAATATGTGTTTGGGTCGCCCAATTCTGCAAATGAATTTATTACTGTGGGACGACCGCCGCGCATTTTTAGTGATTTCCTCCTTGTTTTTCTTCTTTTTGCCTTCCTTCTTGCAGTATATGGCATTGACTCTTATATATTTCAATGTCATAATTTATAAATCAAAAAACGGATTGTCTTTAATATCCATTCCACAATATCGTTGGGGGTCTTTTTTATAATCACGCGGTTCGTGGATTCCCGCATCCTTCGCCTCGCCTAAAAGAAATTTGAAATTCTCCCAGAATTCGCTCTTGTGACCAAATGATTTGGTTCCTACGTGACTCAATTCGTGTATCGCCACAAATGTGAGTGTGTGTTCATCAATTAAGTCAATGCCGCCTTTCTCCTTGTTCAAACAGAATGCGATTTTCTCACCTTTGTTTTGACTATATGATGTGTATTGACTTGTGGGTAATGCTTCCATCACTTTTTGCGGATTAAATCCCTTCACCAATCGTTGCACATAATCATTGTCGGGGTGTTTTTTGCCCACATAATCAACCAATTTCTTACACTTCTGTGTGACCTTTGCCAATAAATCTGCCGATTCCTTGATTTTGGAAGTTTCGCGGACACAATATTTATTGCCATCTGTGGTGCTAATTATGCATTTTAATTCAAAATCAGATTTGTCAAAATACATGTAACCACACACAAAAATTACCGCAATTACTACAAAATAAAAAAACCATTCTTGATTCATTTTATGCGTGTTTCCTTTGTATTATGTTTATAAATTTTAAGGGAACAATGGTTCCTTTAATTCATACTTTTCCTGTTTGACCACCTCGGGATTACTTGAAATCACCGATATCACCATATTATCTTTTCTGAAATACTTTTTAATGCATTCATTTACATCTTTTTTTGTCAAATGTTCAATGCATTTTTTATAAACATCCTCATATTTCATCTGTGGCAATCCAAACAATTCACTCTTTCCGTTGTGTTTTGATATTATTTCGCAATCCTCCGATTTCATTTTCATCTTGCCTTTCAAATAATTCTTTGTTGTATGCATTTCTTCTGTTGTTATTCCATTTTTTACTAAATCCTTTATCATATTTATCAATAGAGGAAACACGCCTTTTTTATTTCCATTGCGAAACACTTTGCTATCATCACACTCCGCATATATCTTAATATCTCCCGAATGCTCAAAATAATCACACATTGCCGTTGATGTGTATGACAATCCATTGTATTCACGCAATATGAAAAATAAACGCGCATTCATCGTCTCGCCCAACACATTTTTCAACACTTTCAAACAGTATCTGTCGGAATTTGAAATGCCACATGTCCTAAATCCTATGCAAATGTGTGCCGAACTTATTCCACTCTGTTTTCGAATTATGTATTGCACTCCTGTTTGAGGTGATAATCCCAATATTAATGATGGCGCAGGAACTATTGGCATCTTATGCGATTTTGCAAACGGACTCGCATCTACACATTTCTTAATTTCCGCAAACGATTTTGAACTACATACACTTAGTATGAACCGCGATGGTACATAATACTGATTGTAAAAATTAAATACATCTGTGTGTTTCAAAGTTTGGGAACCGGTGTGGTATTTGAGAAGATCCACCGGATTTGCACAAGTTGAACCTGCATATAAAATTTGGTCGGCATTTTCCAATACTGTATTCTCGGCATCGTCGATGTCTTTTGTCATTTCTTCGCGCACAACATCGTGCTCTTTGTCGTATTCTGCTTTTTTAAACACAGAATTCAATAACATATCGCCCAGCGCATTAATATATTCACACAGGTGTGTTGATAGACCGGTTGCATAATAACAAGTGTAACGCCGGTCGGTGAAAGCATTTAAAAATGCACCACTTTTGTCAAACACAAGACTTAATGTGTGTGTATCTGGTAGGCGGGTGGTTCCCTTGAAACACATATGCTCTATGAAATGCGCGGCACCTCTTAGATTTTCGTGTGATTCGTGGATACTTCCTATGTCACAAAACACATTGATGGCAACTTGTGATGTATTAAATGGTGCTTTTTCGTGAATTAGTCTAAATCCATTTTCGTAAATATGTTTGTCGCAAGACATTTGCCCTTTAATATATGCATACAAACATTATACCAATAAATACAGACTCTGGAATTCATCCTGTGTGACTGGTTCTAAATTTATTTTTCCATAAAGAGTGAATCCCTCATTTGTTGCCATCTTTAATATGACATCTTCCGACTCCATATACAGTTGTCGTTCGTTTTGTCTAATTTTCTTTGTTGTTGCATCGGTGAATTTCTCTGTGAATAACGACACGGGTCCTTCCTTAATATCATATTTGGAATCATATGCAAAATCTATGAAATCCACGGTTGTCTTTGTGATGCGTTGTTTAACATATTTCTGCGGATTATCAATGTATGCAGGTGTTCCTACAGGAACTATTGTGTTGAATTTGTGTTTATTCACCAAATGAATAACTAGTATGCCCCCGTTTTTCAACCAATAACGGCAGTTTTGGAAAAATTTCGGTTTGTTGGGGATTTCATAGATGGTGTGATAGAGGCATAATATGTGCGAAAATGTGTATTTGTCATAATTCATCGCATCAATCACATCTGCGCATTTGATTTTCACTTGTTTTCCACATTTTTCGGTTGCTTTCTCTATCATTGCGCGCGATTTGTCTATTCCAAAACAGCGAAATCCGCGGTCTTCCAGCACCTTCATTGTTTCGCCAGTTCCACACCCCACATCTAAAAATACACTAGAACTATCGGCACCTGTTGTGTCTATTATCATTTTCATTTCTTCGTCACATCTTTGCTCTGGCAAATGAATTTCATCGTAAATGTGGGCATAAAAATCATCATATGAATCGTTGTTTTGTTTTAAAATGAATTTCTGCATCTGTGTGAATCCCTCGTGCATTGTGGTTTTCTCTATTGTCCTAAAGAAATAATTTGCCAAAACCAACAGAAAAAATATGAATAATAGATAAAACAAGGTTGAGTTTTCAAATTCGGGCAATCCTAACATTTATTATATGACACTGCTATATAATAAATCATACATAATTTAAGAGTGTGTGATTGCTTGTTTCAACTGTGTGCGAGTGCTATTGTTAAACCGGTCTGCGCCAATTTTAGATAGAGGATTCCATCTGGTTGTATTATCAAATGACGATTTGGCAAATAACAATTCATAGGGTTGGGTAGATGGTCTATACACCACTGTTTTGCCATCCTTGTATAAATCACTTCCGGAATCGGGCACATATATTGTGTTAATTGCGGTTCTAAAAGGCAGTCTTTTGATGGGTTCAGAACCCATTGAATAATTTCGCAATACTGTTTCGGTGTCAATATTGTTTGCATATGTTTTCCAAGGTCCGTTGCGTGTTGCGGGATTAAAATTCATTCCCACATTGTGTTCCATATAAATTGGGGTTTGCGGAGCAGCAGCAGCAATCGCAGGTGTTTGATATTTTGTTGATACAGGACGAAAATCATATTGTGGTTCCAAAGGAAAATCGGGGAATTGTCTGCTTCGGAGTCTTATATTTAAATCGTCTGTGCGTTCTTGTTGTCCTACAATTGGTTTTTGATGCACTCCTTGGAGAAATGATGTTTCTTCACTTAGAAGCATTATGAAATATATATATTTAGCACACGATTATTTTCAGCTAAATATATAGGCGCAAATGTTGTTTGAATTCTCTATCGTTTTGGTTTTATTTCTTCTGTTGGACAGCGTTTATTTGTATTTGACTAAAAATATGTTTGGCGAAATGGTCGCGCGCATTCAAAGAGTTGCTATGCAAGTGCGTTTGTGGAGTGCGGCAGTCGTGTATTTGCTACTTGCTATTGTAATGTATCATTTTGTAATTAAAAAAAAATTCCAAATATGGGAAGCAGTGTTGCTCGGTTTAGCAATATACGGTGTTTTTGATTTTACCTGTTATGCAATGTTCAAAAACTATGATTTGCGCATTGCATTGATGGACACTTTGTGGGGAGGCGTATTATTTGGTTCAGTTGCGTGGATTTATGCTAATCTGACAACTTTTGTGTAAGATGGTTCTGGTCTTGCATTCATTTCTTCTAATCTTTTCTTGGAATTCTCTATCATTTCTTCTGTTACAACAGGAATATCTTCATAAAATTTTGCAACGGTCGGATTGGTTTTTATCTTTGTCGGATTAAAACCACTCAAATAAATTCCTGATAATTTCTTAACACGCGATAATGCCACATATGTTTGTCCGGATTCAAATATTCTGCTTCCAATGTCTATTTCGGCAATGTCCAATGTGACACCTTGCGATTTATGTATCGTAAATGCCCACGCGTGTCGCAATGGTATTTGCGCAATTCCGTATTTTGGATAATCCTCAAATTGATATTCTTTCGGTTCAATCGGCATAACTACTCCATTCAGAAATCGCACTATTGGACACATTACATTTCGTTTTCCCTGTTTGAAATCAATCACGACACCCTGTGATCCGTTGCAAATACCTGCGTCTGTGTCTAAATTTGCCAAACACATAACTATTGTGCCCTTTTTCAATTTCACTGTTTTTGCCAAATGATTGTTTTCCATAAACATCGTCATATATTGGTCTAAATCTTCTCTTGATAATTGTTCGCAAGCATTTATTATGCTTTGTGGAATAACACTTGTGGTTGCCGTATAAAACATCAATTCATTTAATCGATTGAAATCATAAGTGTATTCTTGCTCTTTTATTAAAACATACATATTTAGATTTATTCTGTCTACATCCGCATTTCGCGGAAATAGTTTTGTGGGTTTTATTACTGCATCGGGAATTTCTGCGCCCAATCTGTCTGCGAGTGCCGAAATAGTTTCCTCCGATAATTTTCCAGACCGCACTTCTTCCAATATTTTTATATATTCGGGGTCTTTTTGTCTATGCGATGTGCGCAATTGAATGTGACAATCTGTTCTAAATATGGTTTTCCATACAGGTGATTCAAAACAGAATTGTCGTGTTTTCGGTTCTTCTATTTTTCCTACAGGCGGCAATTGATAGAAATCCCCCACAAATATCACCTGTATTCCGCCAAATGGCAACAAATATTGTTTTCGCGCATTTCTTCCTATTCTGTCCAAAATTTCTATTATTTTTGCCGACATCATACTCACTTCGTCAATTATCAAGGTTTTTACTGTGCGCCATCGTCCCAATGATGCACTGCTTTTCAACACACGATTAATTATTTGTTCCGATTCGCCAGATGCTATTCCGATTCCTGCCCACGAATGTATGGTTTTCGCAGGGAGACCGAGCAATACTGCGGCACACCCGGTTAGAGCACATACAGCAAAATTGCGATTTCTTTTGGTTAAATCGTCGCGAATGCATTTTATTAAATACGATTTGCCGGTTCCTCCGGGACCAGTTATGAATAAATTATTGCCCAATGAATACTGATTGAATGCATACAATTGGTCTGGTGATAAATTAGAATAATCGTGTGTTTGAATTGGTTGTGGTGGTGCTCCTGCTGCTGCTGCTGCTGCCGCGACAACAATTTCTTTAGTATCCATATATTCTTGCGCTTCTTCACGGGTTTTGAATTTCTTGTATTGAGACCCGCTAAAATTGTCTATTTGCGATTTACAATCTTCCCACGATTCATAAATTCCCTCTGATATTCCTTTTTTGACTGCATAAAAACTTGACATTTTATTATTTTGTATTATTGGTTATGATTGATTTCAAACTGTTTGAAATCAATTTTTCGGATTCTTAGTTGCGCGATTTCATCTTGAATTTTTTCAATATTTTGTCATACAGATGTGTTGCCATTTCATAATCACTAATGCGTTCTTTCATATTAAAACTCATCATTTTTGAAAATAACTCGTGCATATCTATGTAAAATTCTTCTGTGATTTTGCCATTGTCATAAAATGCATTTAATGCTTCATTCATAGTTAGTCCTAAAGAAAACATATCAATGGTTTTTACCATTGTTTCAATGCATTCTTTCTCATTATTAAATTGCCGAATTGAATCAATAGAGTCATATACCATTGATTCTATTTTTGCTTCATTTAAAGGACTCAACCGGTTTTCCATAAAAGTCAACATTGTTTTAAAATTGCCATAACTTTCTGTTTTCGTATTATTCGCCACTTCATTTAATACAAATGCGTAGAATTCATCTGTTTTGGCATCACTCATTGCGATTATTTGATTTGCGCGCGACACCAATCCATACTCAAATGGATAACTCCAATGGAATGATGTCTTTTTCTTCCCCGACACAATATCCTGTGTGAGTTCATCTACATTTCTGGATAGTCCAAAATCAATATATATTAGTTTGTTTGTTTTGGGATTTAATAAAACATTGGAGGGTTTTATGTCGCGGTGTGTTAATCCGTGTTTTGCAAATAATTGTGCGCCTTCAAACAGATTTCGCGCCTTTTTCCAGAAAGTATTAGTCATTTCGGTTGACATTGTCAGATAATCTTTCAACTCGATTCCGCCATATTCCATTATTAATAAACTGAATTCCTCGTCGTTTTTTTCATCTTCATATTTTTGACAAGGATGCTCGTCGGTCTGTTTTTTTAAATCTGCTGCGTCTGCCTCACACAAGATTGGTTTGCCTAAATGGTATTTATTTTTGGGGTCTATTTTTGATATAATGTTGTATTCATCATATTCAGTTTGCGCGTTTTTCTGTGTGAGCAGTTTTGCAATTTTGTTTGTGTAACTAATTCTGCGGGTTTTATTTTTTGTTGCGCCTTTTTTTTGTTTGGATGATGCACACTTTATGGGAGGTCTGTAAATACATCCATATGTGCCGTGCCCAATAATTGTCATACAGTATATATTTGGGTGAGATATTTCAGATTTGTGCAAAAGTTTAATATTATTATTATTTATAGAATGTCAAAGGGTGCGACAGTTGTGATTTGGTATAGAGACCAAACAACCGGTGAAATATATGTTCTTGTTGGACAGGAATCTAGATATTTATCAGATGAACATAATAGTGAAGAACTCAGAGAAAAACAATATTTGAAAAATGAAAAAAAAGTCACAAATGATGATTTTCTGCATATTAAAATGCGATTTGGACAAATCGCAAAAGAACTTGAGAAAAAACATCCAGATTTAGGTGAAATCAGATTTGATACGCCAAAGTTTGTTTCGAGAGGAAGAGAAAATGGGTTTTCAGTTAATTATAGATATTTAGATAGAACTAAATCTAAATATGGAATTCTAAAAGGCGGTATTGAACCAGATGATAATAATGATATGCAGAAAACAGCATTCAGAGAAGTTACTGAAGAAATTGGGATTCAAATAAACAAAAGCAAACTTGTTTTATTTGGCGAATGTGGTGAGAATTCTTGTTTCCACTTTGAATTGAAAAATCCAGATAGAGACATTCCCATTTGGATTGAACGCATACAAAACAGAAAAACCAGAAATTATGGAGAAATTTTTAATTTGTCATTTAAAAAAATAGATGAAGTTTTGTGTAGTAATTTGAATTTCAAAAGTAAATGTGCTTTAGAACTATTTATGCAGAATATTCGCATTGAGTCTAAACCAAAATCAAAGACAGAACACGCAAAAGATGATTCATTTGATTTGGATAGCAAATTTAATAAACTTTCTATAAATGTGCCTGATGGAGGCGGCGGTGGCGGTGGTGGTGGCAGTTATGAACAAGTCGTATCTAAAACAACAGTGCCAAAAGAATCAACAATGAAAGAAGAACAGGAAAAAGAAAAACATTATTTAGAAACAAAAATTTTTAGCAAGTGGTATGAAATACAGGATAAAGAACAAAAAACTAAAGAAATTCGCAAATATTTAAATAACTATGATTCAGTTGTTTTTGCATTTGATGATGTTTATGATTTGTGGAGAGATTATGAAATTAAAAGAGATGCTGAAAAAAATAAAAAAAAAGGAGGTCGTAAATCTAAAAATAATAAAAAAAAATTAAGAAGAAAAACAAAAAAACAATGGGCGAAGTAATTATCAATTTGCCCAGATTTGTGCAAAAGTTTAATACAATACACTCATATATTTGTGAAATTTTCTTCGCGACATTTTTTCTCTATCGTATCCTGTGATTTCATTCTTCTTGGAAGTATTTTCCACAAAATCGTCAAAATATGACTGATTGGTGAGTCCCGACATATAATACACACTTGTATTTACTGAATATCCCTTGTCAAATCCCATCATAATATTTAGAAAATCATACAAACTGTCTTCGCACTCAAAACACTTCACAAAATCAACCAAATTTGGATATGCATTCGATTTGCGCGACCCATAAGCATATATCAAATCATCTGTTTCATCATAGATTAAAAAGATTCGCATATCCTCTATTTGACAGGTGGCATCCTGACTTTCCAACTGTCTAAATTCAATCACCATTGTGGGGTCATAATAAAAAGTTTCTGCACTGTAATCGTCGGTTGTGTCCATCATAATTCTTTAATGCAATATTTATTGTGAATTATTTATATTGTTTTCATTATTACATCATTGGGAAAACTTCGGTTTCCCTTATTTAGGAATAATTAAATCGTTGAAATTAGTATTTAAAGTGGTTTTTATTATGTTTTACATAATATAATCATACCCCTATAATGAGTGTTAAAACTGCTTCTTCTACCACACCATCTTCAAGCACCGATTCTGTTAGACTGCCCGGAAATCTCACTATGGAAAGTGCTGTTAAACTTGCAATTTCAGAGGACAAACCGATTTTGCTTGATTATTGGACTGCCTCTATTGAAAAATCTGCTCTTATTGGTGTAAGAGACACTGGTGAAAAGTTATTGGTCAAGAGTCAGGATGAATATACTAGTCCCATTCAGAAAATTTACAAAACAGGCGAGGACTATATTATTATGACTGAGAATTCCATTTATTTGGTTTCGACCACCATTTCCACAAGAAAAATTCAATAAATAGTAGTTGGAATGCAGTGACATAAAAATGACACAAATCTTATTTTCTTTCCTTTGCAATTTAACAATATTTGTAAAAATGTTGTTAAGTGTTGGACACAATTTTTATAATTTAATTAACCAATTTATACCATAACAGAAAGGGGCATTTTCGTTGCTATCGCCGGTGTTGTTTGAAACAGCAATTGATTGGGCAGGAGTAAAATCCTTTGAAAATACGATATCATAAACCGAAAATAAAAAATATTTTTGCACGATTTTGCATTTATTCGCTAATTTTTTTTAAATCCGAGAAATATTCCTGTGTGACAAGCATTTTGCGTTTTCGCAATTTAGATTTTTTCTGCGCTTTTCTTGTTTCCGGCGTTTCTTCATTGCCTTCTACATATATGTTCTCATATTCGTCTGTTAGAACCTTCTTCACAAATTCATACACAAACATCAATACCTCTTCTGTGCAATTTCCCACAATCAAACAACTTCCTGTTCTAAATACCATAAAACTCACTTTTGTGTATTTGTCTGAATTCATTATGTCTTTGGTTTTAAGTGCGCGGTCTTCTGGTTGTATAGACCCCCGTTGCAACACTGGGTCAAATCCCAGCGAATTACAGAAATAAAATTTTGACTTTACTGCCGGATAAGTGCAAGAATCATAAATTGTGTCAATCTTGTATTTATCACTGCGCAAAATATTATGCAATGCATCCCGATTTATATTGAATCCCACATAGAAATTGGAATTTATTATCACATTGTCGCTGGTGGGTGCGCGAAAATCAAGCGCGTGGGGCAAGAAATGCGGCGACAGAACCTGCAAAATAAATATTTTGATGCGTTCATACAGGGTTGTGTCAAGAATGCCCGGAATCTCCAATTTTCCTGTATTGAATATCTTCACATGTATTTCCGTAAAATTGCCGGTTGTTTTCTTAAACCGAATTGTGAGCGCGATGCAATTATACATTGCCCCACCGCCTTCTTTGCCTCTGCAATTGGTGACATCTTTTGTATTAAGTCCCACCGAAATTTTGCGTTCATCTTTGTATTTGGTTTTGCGATTGGCGTTTTCCACTTGTTTTACGATTTTCCTGTCTTTGAAATAATATTCAGTGGTTTTGCGTTTTTCCAATTCTTCTGTTTCTGCCTCGGTTTTACATACGATTTTCATCTGTTTTTTAATGATTCCCTCCAATGGTTGCCAATATTCAATGACCGGAATTTTCCAAAACAATGATAATATGTCAATTTTGTCATCTGTATTTAGAAATGGTTTCTTCGTCTTTGTTGAAATGTATAAATCGCGACATTGAGGAATTGACGGAATTTGTATTTCGCAAGATTCGTCGTCATCGCTACTGCTCCCATCACCACCACCCCCGCACATAAACATTTCCCATTCGTCATCCACATTTGTCATCATTATTTTCTTTAAGTTCTTTTGTATTATTTGTTACCTGTCCTGTAAATTGTTTTGCGAAATCAATTTTCTCTTCGACGGTTTACACCAATTAACATTTAAAGATGCGCACCAAGTGCGCCTTATTAAATGATTATTGGTCTCGAACCTTGAAGAATAATGAAAGAACAATCACAGATTGTTCCCCCATTTTCTCTTCGACGGTTTATATATAGCAATGATGAACACACAATCTGGGGGTGGCGTATATTTTAGACACGACGAACTTGATTCAAAAAACATAGAACACTTTTTCTTTAAATTGTTAAGTTCACATGCGCAATTATTATCAATCGGGAGTTATTCATTGATTTATGTGTGTGATTCTACCAATATGCCATTTATTAGCACCGATTTAAATACTTTTGGACGCAATCCGACAAAAGTGTTACTAAAGGCGGGCATTATTTATGAAATAGACAATTTTGAATTTGGCATTATGGGCAAAAAAATATTTAGTCAGACACAGGAACAGTTTGATAATGAAATCAGGTCTCAAAATGAATGCTACGAAAAAACTTGCGGATATTTGCAACCTCTGTGTCCCAACATTTTGACATCTATGGTATTTTCTCCAACATCTAAGATTCACAGTTATTTTAGAATAACTCATAAATCTAGCACACCCAAATTGTCTTTGATTGCAATGGAATGCATTAATGAATCCGAACCAATGACCAAATTTGCAATAAATAGTTATGACACTGATCGTAATGTCATTTTGCAAAAACTGGCATATCATAATATGGCAAGATATGCTGTAATAGAACTTGCTCTCACGACCAGTTACATTCACAGAGATTTAGGTTTGCCAAATATACTTATTTCGCCCAATTATACAAAATACTACAACACAATTAAGGGTCGCGCATCAATCATCGATTTCTCTGTTGCCAAAAAAATAGATGGACTGTCTGAAAGAATTGCGACCATTATTGATGGTGATTCGCCCACCAAATTTGTAGATGCCCTTATTGCCATTGCAGATGAAGAAAAAAAATATTTATCGGTACCTCAACAAAAAATGCGATATGATAATTGGGAATATAATGGTCCTGGAGAAATTAGCGGGTATGGATGGATATTTACTCCCAAGTTTTTTGCAGTGGATAATAAAAAAAATAGCATTGACAAACAAATACAAGAAACCAATTTTATGCTTTCGTTTTTTCACACGCAACGACAATTATCCAAAAGACCTAGAAAAATTAATTTTACCAAACCGTCAATGCCTTCTGAAAAAACAACCATAGAGTTTCCTGTTTTGGATGAAAAATCATTAGTGGAAACCATCTTTCCCTATAATCCTCTTCAAATGTTTAATTTGCCATATAAAAAAGCAACCAGTGAAGATTATGATACAGAATCTATTGATTTGTCAAACAATGATTATTATGTGCAAATTAATAACTTTATTAGAAATATGAATAAATATGTTTATCGTTCTCATTCCAACTCTAAAAATATTGTTGAACGAGAAGAAGAATATATTATGAATTTGGATAAAGAAACCGTTGATAAAATGAAGGAAAATATTGAAAAATATATTGTTGAAATTAATAAAATGGAAAAACTTGGGGTGGGAGATGCAAACTGGAAACCGGAGGGATACAAAATAATTATTGAAATTCAGGAATTGTTAAATCGCTGGACGGAACCATCCGAGGCAAAATCCGATGCTAAATCCGATGCTAAATCCGATGCTAAATCCGATGCTAAATCCGAGGCAAAATCCGATGTTAAAAGCATTTTCAAATTCGGTGGAAAACGACGCACCTGCCGCAATAGAGGAAAACGAAAATCTCGCAAATCTCGCAAATCTAGGTCCTCCTTAAAAAGAAGAACCTAAGGCACAAGTGGCACCTTTGGTGGAACTTACATTAGGTTTCCTTATGATTGACACACTTAGGGAAGGATCATAAGGAAACATTAGGTTTCCTTAGTTTCCTTACAATTATCACACACTTTGTACACTTAGGGAAGGATCATAAGGAAACCGCAGGTTTCCTTAGTTTCCTTAGTTTCCTTACAATTATCACACACTTTGCACACTTAGGGA